>Ga0272448_1000437_pt1 | contig 64821 bp, 56 predicted proteins | sample YNPCB0191_FD_202220 | JGI IMG/M metagenome (GOLD analysis project Ga0272448, IMG submission 202220) | Hot spring sediment microbial communities from Yellowstone National Park, WY, United States - YNP-CB-019-1 | ecosystem: Environmental > Aquatic > Thermal springs > Hot (42-90C) > Sediment... | reverse complement strand
AAGCTGGAGAAAAGAGATAGAACAAGTTTTATCGGGTACGAAAATCCAATTTCTACCTCTGCAACAAAGCTATATACAAAATAATTTTCCCCAACGCTGGCAAAGAAAATTAGTAATAACCGCAAATGATCTTTGCCAAAAAATTAATTTAAATATTAAATTTCCCGAGAAAAACTTGGTAGAAAAATTAATAATTGATAGTGGTATTGAAATTATATGGTATTTGGAGCTTGGTACCTACAATTACCCAACCGTAGAGCTACCATATATCACTACTGTTTGGGATTTAGAACATCGCAATCATCCTTATTTTCCAGAAGTAAGTGCAGCAGGAAAGTGGGAGAAGCGAGAAAAATCTTACAGTCACAAAATTCAACGTGCTGCTGTGATTATTACCGGTACTCAAGCTGGTAAAGCTGAAATTGAACGGTTCTACCAAGTAGTGCCAAAAAATATTAAAGTATTACCTTATCCAACACCTTCTTTTGCTTTAAATGCTGAAAATAATCAAAGTAAAAATGTTCTATCTAAATTTAATATTTCGCAAAAATATCTATTTTATCCTGCTCAATTTTGGCCTCATAAAAATCATGCGGGATTGTTGTTGGCTTTAAAATTATTGCGAGAACAATATGGAATTATTTTTCCAGTTGTCTTTACAGGTGCAGATAAAGGAAATTTAGAATATATCAAGCAATTAGTAGTAGAATTAAATTTAAATAACCAAGTACATTTTCTTGGTTTTGTATCGCAGTCGGACTTGATTGCATTATATCGTTATGCTTTTGCCTTAACTTTTGTAACTTTTTTTGGACCTGACAATTTACCTCCTCTAGAAGCATTTGCTTTAGGATGTCCTGTAATTGCGTCAAATGTCGCGGGTGCTCAAGAACAACTAAAAGATGCAGCTTTGCTGGTAGATCCTAGAGATGAAAAGCAAATTGCTTTAGCGATCAAATCACTTCACGATTCTCCAAAATTACGTTCTTCACTTGTGGAAAAAGGATTAAAACAAGCTCGTCAATGGACGGGTAAAGACTATATTCAACGTATATTAGCAATCCTGGATGAATTAGAATCGATCCGACGCTGCTGGAATCGGGAAAAACTTTTTTATCAAAAATAGTAACTAGCGATCGCAATATTTACTCTCAGGTACTATCCCAGCTGGTCTCAACCTAGAGATCAATCCCGAGAGAGCTTTCAAGGGTGGGGAAGCTTTTACCAACACCTTTTTAAAATTAAATTTTGTTAAGATGAATGCGGTGTGATTTTGCCATTGCAAGCAATTGCCTACCTTGGAGACGCTAGATGTTGCGACTAGAACACATTAGTAAAATTTATTCTACAGGTGAAGTTCTCAAAGATATCAACTGGGAGGTAAATGCAGGCGATCGCGTTGGTTTAGTGGGTGTAAATGGTGCTGGAAAATCCACCCAACTGAAAATTATTGCAGGCGAAATAGAACCGACTGCGGGTGAGGTGATTCGTCCTGCCAATTTGAAAATAGCTTACCTCAATCAAGAATTTGATGTCGATCCTGCGCATACCGTCAAAGAAGAATTTTGGACAGTTTTCCAAAAGGTAAATCAAGTCCATCAATCTCTAATGCAACTGCAAGCTGAAATGGAAACTGCATCTTTGCAGCAACTAGAAAAACAGATCGAGAAATTGGATCGCCTGCAAAGACAGTTTGAAGCTTTGGACGGTTACGCCTTGGATGCGCGCATTGGCAAAATCTTACCAGAATTAGGATTTGAGCCAGAAGACGGCGATCGCCTTGTCAGCGCCTTTAGTGGTGGTTGGCAGATGCGGATCAACCTCGGTAAAATCTTGCTGCAAGAACCTGATTTGTTGCTGCTAGACGAGCCAACTAACCATTTAGACTTGGAAACTATTGAATGGTTAGAAAATTATCTGAAAAACTTAAATACACCCATGGTGATAGTTTCCCATGACCGGGAATTTCTGGACCGTTTGTGTACCCAAATAGTGGAAACTGAACGTGGTATTTCTACTACCTATATCGGGAATTACTCGGCATACCTGCAACAAAAATTTGCAAATCAAGCAGCACAGCTTTCAGCTTACGAACGCCAGCAAAAAGAACTAGAGAAACAGCAAGCATTTATAGATAGGTTCCGCGCTAGCGCCAACCGCAGTACTCAAGCAAAAAGTCGGGAAAAACAGCTGGAAAAAATAGAGCGCTTGCAAGCACCTCCTTCGCAATTAAAAACTTTGCAGTTTCGTTTTCCACCTGCACCCAAGAGCGGAAGGGAAGTAGTAAAAATTAAAGACTTGACTCACATTTACGACGACAAAATCTTGTTTTTGGGAGCCAATCTGCTTATAGAAAGAGGCGATCGCGTTGCTTTTATCGCTCCGAATGGAGCTGGAAAATCCACTTTATTACGCTTCATTATCGGTATAGAAAAGCCAACAGAAGGTAGCGTTAGCTTAGGCAAACACAATGTTATTCCTAGTTATTTTGAACAAAATCAAGCCGAGGCTTTGGATTTGCAAAAAACTGTTATGGAAACAATCCACGATGAAGCTCCCGAATGGGAAAATGAAGAAGTTCGCACGTTACTGGGACGTTTCTTATTTAGCGGCGATACCGTTTTTAAAAAAGTTATTGCCCTCAGTGGAGGAGAAAAAGCACGTCTGGCTTTAGCAAAGATGCTTTTACGTCCCGCAAATTTATTAATATTAGATGAACCAACAAATCACTTAGATATTCCAGCCAAAGAAATGCTGGAAGAAGCACTACAAAATTATGAAGGTACCGTGATTGTTGTTTCTCACGATAGATATTTTATTTCGAAAGTAGCAAATAAAATCGTGGAGATTAAGGAGGGAGAATTTCAAGTTTATTTGGGCGATTATCACTACTATTTAGAAAAAATTGCCGCTGAAAAAGAACAAACCAGACTAGCAGCGATCGCCGCCGAGAAAGCCGCTAAAAAAGCTGCCAAAGCTATGAAAGCAGCAGCCAAAAAAAAGAAGTAACAGGATATTATAAAAGTAGCACCCAAATTTGATAGCCTACTGCAAAAGACAAAAACTCAAGGAACGTCTGCAGGAAAGCACAAAGAATGTACTTGTGAATTTCAACTCAACCGCTGCTTTGTGTCTCTACCCAATGCTAGGAGCGTTTCTGCCTTTTTCCCCAGCATAACAGCAAACCCTGGCAAAAATTATGAGAAAATAATTGCGAATGTTTAAGAAATGTATAAAAAACGAGAAAATTGTCAGAAAAGAAGTTAATGAGCAGAAATTCACTTGCATCAGGAGGTAGCAGTGGTATTATTCGGGTATTACAAAAAGTAAAGGGCGATTTTATTATGACCAAAGCACCTGTTGCTCCCGTGGTGCTAGTCATTTTAGACGGATGGGGCTACTGCGAGGAGACACAAGGAAATGCTATTGCCGCTGCTAACACTCCGGTAATGGATAGCTTATGGGCAGCATATCCGCATACCCTTATCTGCGCATCAGGGAAAGCCGTGGGATTACCAGAAGGTCAAATGGGTAACTCAGAAGTTGGCCATTTGAACATTGGCGCTGGAAGAGTCGTACCTCAAGAATTAGTGCGCATTTCCGATGCAGTTGAAGATGGTTCCATCCTCCAAAATCCAGCACTTGTCCAAATTTGCCAACAAATCAAAAGCCGCAACGGCAAATTGCACATTGTCGGACTTTGTTCAGAAGGCGGAGTACACTCCCACATCAGTCACTTGTTCGGACTGCTCGATTTAGCCAAAGCTCAAGGAATATCAGAAATTTGCATACACGCCATCACCGATGGTCGCGATACAGCTCCTCGAGAAGGTATAAATGCGATCGCGCTGCTCCAAAACTACATTCAGCGTATAGGAGTAGGACGCATCGTCACCCTGTGTGGCCGTTACTACGCCATGGACCGCGATCGCCGTTGGGATCGAATTCAACGCGCCTACGAGGTCATGACGCAAAATAGCCCCACCAGCGGTCGTTCGGCTGTAGAAATTCTGCAAGCATCCTATGCAGAAGGGGTCACAGATGAATTTGTAGTTCCAGTAAGAATCGCACCTGGAGCAGTAGAACCAAATGATGGAGTAATATTTTTCAACTTCCGTCCCGACCGCGCCAGACAACTTACCCAAGCTTTCGTCAGTCCAGATTTTCAGGGTTTTGAAAGACAGCAAATCACCCCGCTGTCTTTTGTTACCTTTACCCAATACGACCCAGAACTACCAGTAGCAGTCGCTTTTGAACCACAAAACCTCAGTAACATTTTGGGCGAAGTAATTTCCAAACACGGTTTAAAACAATTTCGTACCGCCGAAACCGAAAAATACGCCCACGTCACTTACTTTTTCAACGGCGGACTGGAAGAACCTTTTCCAGGAGAAGACAGGGAACTGGTTAACAGTCCCATGGTTGCAACATATGACAAAGCACCAGCCATGTCCGCCATAGCAGTCACAAATGCAGCAATAGCAGCAATCGAGAAGCAAATTTACTCTTTGGTTGTGATTAACTACGCTAACCCAGATATGGTAGGACACACAGGCCAAATCAACGCTACAATTCAGGCTATTGAAACTGTAGATAGCTGCTTGGGTCGCTTGCTAGCAAGCGTAAGCAAAGTAGGAGGAACAACAATTATTACCGCCGACCACGGTAATGCTGAATACATGATAGATGAGGCAGGTAATCCCTGGACAGCCCACACCACCAACCCCGTTCCCTTAATTGTGATCGAAGGAGAAAAAGCAAAAATCCCCGGACATGGCGGTAGCGTAACTTTGCGAAGTGATGGAAAACTAGCAGATATCGCTCCCACAATTTTGGAGATTTTACAGATTCCTCAACCACCAGAAATGACTGGGCGATCGCTGATAGAATCTGCCAAATACCAGGTGCAATTAACTCGCACTCCAACGCCGGTGGGATTGTAAAACCACAAAGAATTATGAATGAAAATTATGAATGAAAACTAAAGACAATTCATAATTTATAATTCATAATTCATAATTATTTATGACATCGCTATTATGACCGTTAGTCACGTTGTAGAAGCCATCTGGGTTTTTTCTGGTGTTGCTTTAGTTGTTCTGGTATTACTACACAGTCCCAAAGGTGATGGAATTGGAGCGATCGGCGGACAAGCCCAATTGTTCAGCAGCACTAAAAGTGCAGAAAATACACTAAATAGAGTCACTTGGACTCTAACGGTGATTTTTCTGAGTTTGACCGTGGTTTTAAGTGCTGGTTGGCTTCCTAAATAAAGAAGACAGCAAGCTCAAAAACCCCGCAACACTCAAATTTTCTAGTGGAGTCAACGGCGATCGCGATTTCCGGACGGGAATGGAAAGCTACAAACACAACAACCCAACCACACCCAAAACCCAAAAACGTTGGTTGACATTTTTAGGATTAACTTTACTCGCCGGAGCGATCGTTATCCTCGCTCACTCGCAGTTATTTGCTGTCGCTGCCAAACCTATACAAAATTCCACCCCTAATTTGGCCACTTCTCCCGCTTTTTTTCTACCCGTGGCAAAACCCCATCCCCTACCGCCTACTTTAGCGCAGTGGCAAGATCACACCCACAGCGGAGACTACTTTTCTCAAGTAGAGAAAACGGAAGTAGGGTATTTGGTATGGTCCCAATTTCCGATTCGAGTTTACGTAGAAATACCAAAAGCGATCGCCCCCGAAGCAGCTCAAGCATGGGTTAGTACAGTTCTAAAGGCTGTGCAACAGTGGAGTATCTATTTACCCATTAAGGTAGTAGAAACATCACAGCTAGCTGATATTATCATTTTGCAGAAAGTCCCACCACTGCAAATTTCCCCAGATAACAAAATTCCTCGGGCGCGTTCTGCTTTGACTACTTATGTCTTGTACGCAACTGACAATACTTTGCGCCACCGTTTTACAATTCTGCTTCATCCCGGTCAAACAGGTAAGTACCTTTTGGCAGCAGCTCGCCACGAACTAGGTCACGCACTGGGAATTTGGGGACACAGCCCCTTAAAAAGCGACGCCTTATACTTTTCCCAAGTTACCAATCCACCACCAATTTCTCCTAGGGATGTAAATACCTTAAAGCGGGTCTACGAACAGTCAACTAGTTTGGGATGGACTTTGCCAAAATAGTAAGCGTCCGCAATCACATCCAAAATCTCTCCAAAGAAATAAACTCCACCAAAAAGAAATCTCCCCCCGGATAGAAATCTCCCCCAACGTAATCATTAAAAATACTAATAGATAAAATAGTAAAAAAATCACCGCATCCCACATAAACACAATGACACGCTTGCCATGGCACCAGCTATGGCATTTATATTTATTTTTTATCTTCCTGGCTTGGACTCACGACAATCTCGCAACCACGTCTTAATAGCTTGACCAATAGCGCTGTTGCTGGTTTCTCGAGGCGGAGTGGGAGGATTTTTTCGGGGATAGGAACCAGTCTGAGAAAACATCATCACCATTTGCCAACCACTTTCAGCTTTGGTTAGAAATAGCCAATGAAATTGCTGTAATTCAATAGCTTTGCCTTTGACGTATTGCCGCTCTAAAGTAGTAAAAAAGACTTGCTCCACACTTTCTTTAGATAAGTATTCTGATGTTTGCAGTAAGGGTGTGAACTCGGGTCTACCTGCTATCAACATGTAACTGTAAATATCAACGGATCTTTTCAAGCGACGCGCACGCTGCGTAGCTCTGTTAGCATAGGCTGGTAAATCTCGTAAAAGCTGTGTAGTTAAGGTTTCTAAATTTTGGGCAAAGCAAGCAGTTTTTTTCCCATGGCGCTCCTTTTGTGTTTCCATCAGCAAAGAAGGAATAGCATTTTTGTGTGGCGTAGTAGTAGAAAGGGAAATAAGGGAAATTAAATGAATTGCAAAAGCTTGATAATTTAACCAAGGAGAAATTAACAAACTGGAAACTGCAACCCACAATCGATTATTTATTTTTCCGACGCCCAAGTTCATGTCACTGGTGCTAACTCTTGGCAAATTCTTTTCCAAGCTAACTCAGGTTCTGCAGCAGCAGTAATAGGACGACCAATAACAAGATAATTCGCTCCTGCTTTGAGCGCTTCAGCTGGAGTGAGCGATCGCTTTTGCTCGCCTTTTTCTACCCAACTGGGACGCACACCAGGACAAACTAATAAAAAGTCTTCTCCACAAACTTCCCGTAATTGGGATGCTTCCTGTGGCGAACAAACTGCTCCATCCAACCCCGATTCTTGAGCCATTAATGCCATTGCCAAAGCGTATTCTGGCAATTCCAGGGGAATCTTTAAATCTGTTGCCAGCTGTTGCGAAGAAATGCTAGTTAATAAAGTGATAGCAACAAGCTTTGGTGGTTTGACACCCGCTTGCGCAGCTCCTTGTTGTACTGCTTCTGCTGCTGCTTTCAGGGCATCTCTACCACAGGTAGCATGAATTGTCAATAAATCAACTCCATAACGGGCTACCGCACGACAAGCACCGGCCACGGTATTAGGAATATCGTGAAACTTTAAATCTAGGAAAATTCGTTTCTGGCGGGATTTTAGCTGCATGCATATCTCTGGTCCAGTACTGGTAAACAGTTCTAAACCAACTTTCCAGAAACTAACTTGTGGTAGTTGTTCGACAACAGCGATCGCTGCTGCTGCTTCAGCCACATCTAAAGCAACTATAATCTTCTGTTCGACATTCATGTGTGACTTATTACATTAATATTCTTTCTAATAGCTAATGGCTAACTGCCTTCACAATTAGCTATTAGCTGTTAACGTTTATGGTACAAATCGCACAAACTTGTTTTTCCCAAGTTGTAAAACTCGTCCGTGCAATTCCTTCGCATCCCCAAAACAAGTATCCACATCGGTAATGCGATCGCCATCTAACCGCACTCCACCCTCTTGGATTTTTCGCCTTCCTTCTCCGCTGCTTTTACACAATTGAGTAACATTGAGAAGATAAGATAGTTTAGCCGGAAATTGCACCTGAGATACAGAAAACTCCGGTACGTCACCAGCCTCGATTAACTTCACTGCTTCCTGTCCGTGATATTGTCTTACTATTTCTTGTGCTAGCAACTTTTGACGAGCCCGCGGATTTTCTGGTAGTTGATCTAAAGGTAAATCAGTTAGCAGTTCAAAATATTGTTCCAGTAAATGATCCGGTATACCTTGCAGCTTTTGGTACTTTTGTGCTGGATGTTCTAAAAGACCTATGTAATTACCCAGAGATTTAGACATTTTTTGCACACCATCAGTACCAATCAAAATCGGCAACAACACTCCAAATTGAGGCTTTTGTCCAAAATGACGCTGTAAATCTCTTCCCACTGCTATGTTAAATTTTTGATCAGTACCACCCAATTCCACATCAGCTTCCACAACTACAGAATCATAGCCTTGCATTAACGGATACAGGAACTCATGCAAAAAAATTGGATTCTCTTTTTTATAGCGCTCCGCAAAACCCTCCTTGGCCAACATCTGTCCCACAGTCATGGTTGAGAGTAACTCTAAAACTTTCTCCAAATTCAGCGCAGAAAGCCATTCAGAGTTATACCGCACCTCTAACCTTCCAGGTGTGTCAAAATCCAATATGGGACGCAGTTGGTCGAGGTAGTTTTGAGCATTTTTCGCTACCTCTTGTTGGGTAAGTTGGCGGCGCACCTCAGATTTCCCGGTCGGATCGCCAATTTGAGCCGTAAAATCTCCAATGATTAGCACTGCTGTATGACCAGCATCTTGAAAGGCTCGCAGTTTTCGCATTGGTATGCTATGACCGAGATGAATCTCCGCACCTGTAGGGTCTATTCCGTACTTAACTCGCAACGGTCGATCTGTAGTTGCCAAAACTTTTTCTAGACTGTCAGCGGACCGGTCCAAATCCGTTGGCTGTGGGAAAATTTCAGCAACACCACGATACAACCAAGAAAAATCTTGCGTCATACTACTAAAAGATTTAATTTTACCCATGCTTTGTACTATCGAAGTAGGGTTAATTGTAGTCACCGGCAATTGTTCCGTTTGTCCTTGTGTCAAACTAATATAATTGCAAAAATATTGACCGCCTTGCTTCGCCGAATAATTATAGTTAGTTATATTTACAAGTGAGGAAGTGATAAAACCGTGTCGTCTAGGACTTTCGAGGACAAGCAATCTCAAGCCGGCGCTTCACCTGGCTTTGAGTTTTTAAAAGGTGTAGGTCAGGTTGCTGGCGCTACCCTCTTATCTATTACCATGCTAGCCAGTTCCGTGGTCGCAGGAGGACTTGTTGGCTTAGCAATTAGTTTTCGCAACTTGCCAGATGTCAGACAACTGCGCAATTTTATCCCGTCAGAAACTACTTACATCTACGACATTCAAGGTCGGTTACTAGCAAGCATTCATGGAGAAGCTAACCGAGAAGTCGTACCTCTAGATAAAATTTCTCCTCATCTCAAGCGGGCGGTACTAGCTAGCGAAGATAGCGACTTTTACTACCATCATGGTATCAATCCCAAGGGTATTGGACGCGCCTTAGTCACCAACTGGGCGGCGGGTGGGGTGCGGGAAGGTGGTTCCACCATTACCATGCAGTTAGTGAAAAACCTGTTTTTGAGTCACAGACGCGAATTTACTCGCAAAATAGCAGAAGCAGTACTGGCAATACGATTAGAACAAATTCTCTCTAAAGACCAAATACTAGAAATGTACCTCAATCAAGTGTATTGGGGTCACAATAACTACGGAGCACAAACTGCAGCTCGCAGCTATTTTAATAAGTCGGCAGAAAATTTAACTTTAGCCGAATCAGCAATGATGGCGGGTTTGATCCAAGCTCCAGAGGAATACAGCCCGTTTATCAATATGAATAAAGCAAAATACCAACAAAAAGAAGTGTTGGGACGAATGCTATCCTTGGGCTGGATTACCCAAAAAGAATATGACGATGCTCTCAAAGAAAAAATTAAACTGGGTAGAATTAGGTCTTTCCAAGGAAGTGCTTTGCCTTATGTTACAAATGCCGTCGCCCAGGAAATAGCAAAAAGATTTGGTCGAGAAACGCTCCTCAAAGGCGGAATGCGGGTACAGACGACGGTTGATGCCAAATTTCAACAAATGGCCGAAGAAACCGTTAGTAAGTGGCATCAGGAATTGCTCAAGCAAGGGCTGGCTAAAAACCAAATGGCGCTTGTTGCCGTTGATCCCCGCACCCACTTTGTCAAAGCGCTTGTCGGCGGTGTAGACCCTAAAGCTAGCGAATTCAATCGCGCTACTCAAGCTTACCGACAACCAGGATCTGCCTTTAAACCGTTTGTTTACTATACGGCTTTTGCCACTGGCAAGTATACACCAGATACCATTGTTTCTGATACCCCTGTTAGTTATCGGGATGGTAATGGTTGGTACAGTCCGCGCAACTACGACGGTACTTTTCAAGGCTCGATGACAATTCGGACGGCTTTGAAGCTATCTCGTAATGTTCCTGTGATCAAGGTTGGCAAGAGCATAGGAATGAACAAGGTAATCGAGACTTGTCGCATTTTGGGAATTACCAGTCCCATGGAACCTGTCACTTCTTTACCTTTGGGTGCTATTGGCGTGACTCCTTTGGAAATGGCTGGTGCCTACGCAACTTTTGCCAATTACGGCTGGCAGTCGCCGACAACACTAATTGTTCGCATCACTGATAGTAGCGGTAATGTCTTGCTAGATAATACTCCTAAGCCCCAGTTAGTTTTGGATCCTTGGGCAGCTGCAGCAATTATAGATACAATGCGTTCAGTGATTATCGATGGTACGGGAAAAAATGCAGCTATTGATCGCCCCGCTGCTGGGAAGACGGGAACCACTTCTTCAGAAAGAGATATCTGGTTCGTAGGTACCGTACCCCAATTAACAACCGCTGTTTGGGTAGGTAGAGACGACAACAAGCAGCTTGCCCACGGTGCAACCGGTGGTGTGATGGTTGCTCCTGTATGGCGCGATTTTATGCTCAAGGCACTCAAGGGTGTACCGGTGGAAAACTTTAAGCCACCTTCTCAATTTCCCCGCCCCAAAGCTAAGTAATCAACTTAGGATAAAAGTTAAAAGGCAAAAGCAACTTTTCTCTTTTGACTTTTGACTTTTTACTCTATGGCTGTTTTTCTAGTTCTGCCTTCATTCGCTCTAGGGTAAGTTGCATTTGCTCGAACATTTGTTGTGGAGTGATGCCAAATTGACTCAGCTGCGTTTTTAGCTGCTGTATGGTCATTTGCGCCAGAAAATCTTCTGAAAGCTCAAATCGCTTCATGAAGATACGATAGCGCTCCATCATTGCTTCCATCTGCTCGATGAACAGCTTTTTACCCTCGCGGTCAAACTTACCGTACTTGCTGCCAAGCTTGATCAGCGCCTGATAATCTTCAAACAACTGTTTAGCTTCTTGCTGAACTATCTCCGAGTCAAAGAATCCCATGTTACTTCTTTTTAAATGAGTTCTGTAAATTAGTAACTCACTGTTTATATTTTCTTATCTACCCTATATTCTAGTCTAGGTAAGTAGCGTGGAGAAAAAGCTTCGGTTTCAGTACGGTTTTTTACCGAAATTTCACTACTTGACGAAAGAGCAACTTTATAATTATCACTTTGTCTTTTGACAATAGCTAACATGAGAATGAAGAAAATTGTAACAGAAAAATTGACCGAGAATTAAATCTTTGAAAATAATTTATAGAACTAATTGGAAATTTTGACAAACAGGCAAATCTGTATGAAGAAAGTCAATTGGTAAGAAAAAAATACCTTACTTGCTGTATTGCCAACAGCAAAAATCTTTTGATTGACACTTGCTTGATTTAATTTTCATCGGTTCTATCCACAGTGACTAGCCAAAAGCTATGGTGGTAATATTCTTGTCGTATTCGAGATAGCTGTCTGAGTCTAGAAAAATATGTTGACTAAGCGAAAAAGCCGAAGCATAGCCGCAATTTTAGCCTTTGCTGGCACGCTGACAATTTCCGGTTTACATAAGTTTTACTTAGGACAACCTTTATGGGGTTTATTGTATGTGTTACTTTCTTGGACACCCATTCCTAAGGTAGCTAGTGCAATTGAGGGGGTGTGGTATTTAGCTCAAGACGAGGAAAGTTTTGATCGTAATTTCAATCAAGGTAAGTCAGGAACTCGAAATTTACATCCACAGACAGATCAAGTTGCATCGATCGCTGAAGCTTTGCGCCAATTGGATTCTCTGCGTCGGGATGGACTTATTTCTGAGTATGAATTCGAGCAAAAACGCCGTCAATTGCTTGACCAAATTTCTTAATTTGTTAGTTATTGGTTTTTGCTAGTTCTCATGAACGACCAAAACTGGATATTTAATCCCAGACTGTTGAAACTGCGTTCTCAGCTGCTCAAAGATCCCTACTACAGACTGCAATCGCAAGAAGAAATAATACTCGCAGCATCCTTGGGAATCCGCATCGATGCTAATCAAGCTACTGTAGATGATTGGTTGCGCTTACCAGGGTTATCCATTCACCAAGCGCGATCGCTGGTAGAAATTTCCCGTGCTGGTGTGAAATTCTACTGTCTGGAGGATGTTGCTGCAGCACTAGGTGTACCTTTGCAGCGACTAAAACCTCTAGAGCCGATTTTAATTTTTAGTTACTCAGAAGATGACAGCGAAGATAATATCAGCTATCTAGTTAACCCTAACACAGCAACTGCAGAGAATTTGGAAAAAGTACCCTTTGTGGATGCAACTCTTGCGAGAGCGATCGTTGAAAATCGTCAAACCCACGGCCCCTACCAAAACTTAGTTGACTTTCAGAAAAGACTAAATCTATCAGGTAAAATCCTCGGTCAGTTGATGTACTATCTCAGATTTTGAATCGTCCTGTTTTCCAAAAACTTTCTACACACCCACCTGAGAAAGCAAAACTTGCATCTGTTCCCAACTCAATCCCCGTTGAATGTAACGAGGAGTTTTAGGGTCGTAGGGACTAGCAACTCGGTCTATTTGGAGAATATTTGCTTCCTCTGGTAAAACAGGTACATCAGGATCGAAAGCGGTAGGACGCATCAAAGAACTGGAAAAACCCTTAAATATAGTTATTTGGTCTTCTTCCCCAGCAATTTCTACTGTCACGAGTAACACTTCTTGAGGACGTTTGGCAGTATATTGCTCTAGTCTCTTAGCAATAGAATTCTCCATAGAGCCATACTTTCCCCAGTCTTGATTATCAAGTAAAATTGTGACATTTTATTGTTGTGTAGCTGAACGTCCCTGCTTGCCCAACTTTACTACGACAAAATAACTTAAGTAAAGTACGTAAATCACTAAGCCAAGAATGGCAATAATTCCGAGAAAACCAGCACTGGTTTTGGGATGAAAAAACTCTTTATACAATAGAGGCGCTTCCCACCAGACACGACAAAAAGGATTACTTCTCGCATTTTCCGAAAATGCACAACCCAAAAAAGGTATAAAGGCCATCATCCCCAAAATACAATACAAAGTTGTGGCCCATCGCCAAGAATTAAAAATTAACTTTAGCGGACCGTTGGGATAATAATCGATTTCATCGTTCAAATCGACCCAAAACCAAAGGGAAATAGGTATTAAAATCCGAGCCAGAAATCCAGAAAGAAAACTAATCGGATATTGGGCAATCATTAAGTAAACCGTGATGGCCAGCAAGCTGGATACTCGCCAGTATATAATTAACAAGCGCTGCATGGCCTCGGCTTTTTGTACAAATGCCCATACCAAAAGGATCAGAGGAATCATTACTGTAAATAATACCGCTAGCCTGTAGTCCATCCAGACTAGGGGGCGAAACCAAATTTCATTCATGGTATTTCTAGTAATAAATATTCAGAGATAATTTCTCCTGGAAACTGGCAAAATTAAAGGTTAAGAATGATACTGTTATTTTTAACTGATTAAATAACTACAGAAACTGCGCACAAGATTTGTAATCTACTTAGTAGCCTCAGGGAGAGTTGGGCAACCTACCCTTATTGGCTAACTAAGTTGTTATTTACACATTTCTCGAGCTAGCTTAGCAACTTCTAAGTTTCTTGAGTGCAAGAAACTTGGGAAAATTACTAATTACCCGTTACTTGGAATTGCCTGCAAGCAGTGGTAGTAGTTTTTGCTTAAAAAGTAGAGGTTTGGAGTGGGAATCCTCGCAGTTAACTAGATATATTTCTAGTCATCGTAAACTCGGCATTCATCAGCCTCAGGGTTGGCGTCGCAATATTTTTCGAAGGCGGTTTTGGCTTTAGTTTGCCTTTGATGGGAAGCTTCTGCTTGCAATTCTTCCACTGCGTCCCAAGCTGCGGCGCATTCAGGTGAGTCGCTACCTGCAGAATCACAGATAGCACGGGCTTCTTCGCGTTCTTTTTCGATTTTGTCTTGGATGTTGCTCATAGTTCTACTCTTGCTATAGGTTGTACGTACACTAGATGTGGGAAAAGCGCAGAAAGGTCAATTTGGCAGTATTCCTCACTATTCTAACTGTGGAATTGGTAATTTGAGTATTTTTACTAGGTAAGAAATCACAATAACAGCAAATACAAGCCGAATTTACTTTTATCTTTTAGATTTGGCAGAACGCATACCCGGACTAGAGATTATACAATATCTTTAAATAGGTGTAATAGAGAAGTAGGTACTAGGGAATAATAATTTTATAGTTTTCTGGAATAGACACCAACAAGCTGGTTTCACGGAGTATGGTATTGACAATTTTATGTTTTCCAGAATTAAACAAACAGACTTTTAGGCCCACAATACAAAAAACGTAAAACTCATGGCAGACCAAATGCAATGGGCAAATGCCCTGTCAACCCGTCCTTCCCTGGAAGCAGCTGTTGCAGATGTTGTACAACGGGCGACTTCTTCATTATCAGCACCTGCAGACCTAGGGCTGGTATTCATTTCGTCTGCTTTTGCAAGTGAGTATACGCGATTGTTGCCTTTGCTTGCTCAAAAACTTGCAGTTCCTGTATTGATTGGTTGTAGCGGCGGTGGTGTCATCGGTACAACGGTTGAGGGACAAGCTAGAGAATTAGAAGCAGAACCAGCGCTGAGCCTAACTTTAGCCCATCTTCCCAAAGTAAATGTCAAAGCCTTTCATGTTGTTGCTGAAGATTTACCAGACTTGGATGGACCGCCTAGTGCTTGGATAGATTTAATTGGAGTTCCTCCCTTGCCCACGCCCCAATTTATTCTGCTATCTGCTTCTTTTTATTCTGGAATTAGCGATTTGTTGCAAGGACTAGATTATGCTTATCCTGGCTCGGTGACGGTGGGCGGTCAGGCTAGTGCTGGCGTAATGTCTGGTCGAGTCGGGCTTTTTTGCAACGATCGCCTGTATCGAGAAGGAACTGTAGGCGTAGCTTTGAGCGGCAATATAGTATTAGAAGCAATTGTGGCGCAAGGATGCAGACCCGTTGGCAAACCCTATCAAGTCACCAAAGGCGATCGCAATATTATTTTGGAACTGGACGAACAAGCTCCACTGTTGGTGTTGCGAGATGTTATTGCCGAGCTGAGTGAAGAAGACCGAGCTATTGCACAGCACTCTTTATTTATCGGTTTGGCCATGGACGAATTCAAGCAGTGCTTGCAGGCAGGAGATTTTTTAATTCGCGATATTCTAGGAGTAGACCCCGCTGGAGGAGCAATCGCAATTGGCGATCGGGTTCGTCCCGGACAACGCTTGCAATTCCACCTGCGGGACGCCCAAGCTTCTGCTGCTGACTTGGAATTTCTCCTGCAGCAGCATTACAACCAAACATCTTCCCAAACCGCTGCCGGTGCATTAATGTTTTCCTGTGTGGGAAGAGGTGCAGGACTTTATGGCAAACCTAATTTTGATTCCCAATTATTTCAGCGCTATTTTCGTAATATTCCTATAGGGGGCTTTTTTTGCAACGGTGAAATTGGCCCTGTGGGTAGTAGTACGTTCTTGCACGGTTACACCTCTGTATTTGGAATTTGTCGAGGACTGGAAGATACAAAAAACCGCTAACCAAGCAGTAAAGTACTATTGTTGTCGATGAAGCTCGGTGTACCGCAAGCAGCGATCGCGCCGTATTTTTGAAAAAAATGACGTATTTGGGCAGGAAAATGGGGATAGTCGAACACAGCGTCTCCACTAGCAATATTTGCCCAAAAGTCTCGCAGATTCGGAGCCAAAGTTTGCGCCTCCTCTAGGGGAAGGTTGAAAGGAGGTAAAGTTAAAAATTTTACAAGAAAGGGGAAACTGCGATCGCCCATCCATTTTCGTGATGTTTGTTGTAAGTTGGGAAATGCCGGTACTGACTCGACGCGATAGGACACGATCTGTAACCACTGTCTACCATATTTATCCTTATGAAACTCTAAAACTCGATAAGGATGGGGATAACTAACTAAAGAACCAGTGGTAATATCGTATACTCCCTGAGAGCAAGCCACGTCCTGAACGTGCAAATGTCCTGTAAACACAAGCTTGACCTTGTAGCGTCGCAACACCTGTAACAATTCCGCCGCATTGTCCAACATATAACGATTTGCTATGGCATGATGCGATTGATTTGGTAGATGCTCAACCACATTGTGATGTATCATGACCAATATCAATTCATCCGTTGCCGTAGCTAAAACTTCTTCCAACCAAAGCAGCTGTTCGTTATCCAATCGTCCTATTTGCTCTCCCCGCTGGTTAAAAGAATTAGAATTGAGACCGATTAGCCTTACTCCCGGCAAAACTTGACAGCTGTAGTAGCATTTTTCTGGTTCACTGTAGCCAAATTTACGGTAATAATAAGGAAAATCTGCAAAGGCAATTGACTGTTGATTCCCCTTGAGCACGGGAACGTCATGGTTTCCCGGAACAACGTAAGTTGGAAAGGGTAACTTTGCTAACCGTTGTTGCAACCAAGCATGATTGTCAGGTTCGCCGTGCTGAGTTAAATCTCCCGGGAGTAAAAGAAAATCTATATCTAGTTGGGTTAAATGTTCTAAAACACTTTCCAATGCGGGAATGCTCACTTCTACTAGATGAAAACGATTGGGATGGTTCCAAATCGTGTGAGGACATGCAACGTGTAAATCGCTGACGATGGCAAAGCGAAAATTAGAAATCATTGCCGAAAGTGCTATCTTAAAAAGCGGCGTTTTCAAAACTCTTTTTTGATGAGTATAACCTCTGCTTTCTTATTTTGCTCAAGGGCGATCGCGCTTAACATTTTTATACAAAACCCCCGGCTACTCGAGCTGTAATCAAGAAAATAACATTTTTTTCAAATTATTCTTTAATCAGGGAAATAAAAAATCGGAGAATACACAAAAAAGCAACTACTAGCTACAGTCCTGATGGAATTGGTCATGCGTAAATTAGCTTATATGCGAACCAATAGCTGCGATCGCCAAAAACATGACAATTATTCTGCTTCTAAACACTAAAAGAACCACTTACTAAGAGCTGGTTACAGCTTGATGTCAATGCATGTGGAAAAATTTCCATTAACATCGAGATGGGGGTGGAGGGACTTGAACCCTCACGACTTTTTACAGTCAACGGATTTTCATTCTCCTGCAGCTTTCGCTACTGTCTAAAATTTTAGACTTTGAGAATCGGACTCTACCTTTACCCTCGACTTGACGTTAGGGTAGCTCCCGTCGGGTCTCTGCACCTTCCAAGTTAACCTTTGGCTATCGTTTGTTTAGAAATTGCAATTAACTTGGCTTGGCTCAGGGTTGCCATGTCTGGTAACAGATTTAGGTTTCCCTGAATTTGAGAGCTGTCACTTGCAGGATTTCTCCTTCAAGGCTCAATTACTCAAGTCCGTAGCGTCTACCGTTCCGCCACACCCCCAGAATTGGGAGCTTAAGGATGATCTTAACTCAGTGAGGCAGTAAATACCTCCTCGATCTATTGCATCATCATTTTTGCCATTTGCCAACTAGTAATTAGAAAAAATTTTTCTGGATAACCGAACCATAATTGGCAAGTAAGAGACAATCTTTCCGCAAGTCAACCATTCAGCCTATGATGGAATATAAATCCACCGATTGATAACTTGTTTTCAAAACCGAGAAGAAATTTATGATCGTACCGCTACTGTATTTAATTTTGGCTGGAGCGTATCTATTCATCATCCCTGGGAGCGTGGTGTTCTACTTGAACAAACGCTGGTATGTAGCTAGCTCTCCAGAGCGTACGTTTATGTACTTTTTGGTATTTTTCTTCTTTCCGGGTTTGTTGGTTCTGTCACCGTTTGTGAATTTAAGACCCAAGCCGCGAAAAATTGAAGCTTAAACAAATGTGGATATCGTAATTGCTTATGCGACGCATTGACGCTATTGGAATTGGCTTTGGTATTTTTTTAGCAGGTGGCTTGGTTTATTTGCTGCTGCGACAAGTGGGCTTAGATAATATCCACGCTGGAATTTGGAGTCAAGCAGTGCTAGTCGCGGGTTTGATTGGTTGGTTGCTAACATATCTTTTCCGTGCAGTTAACCAGAAAATGACTTATCACCAACAGCGCCAGCAATACGAACAGGCCTATTTCCAAAAGCGCTTAGCACAATTGTCTGGGGAAGAATTAGAGAAAATTCAAGCTGAAATCCAACAGGAAGAACAACATCAGGTATAAATATTGCTTGTCCTTGGTTTGTTGGAGATAGTAATTAGTAGTTGGTTTTTGCTGTTAACCACTGTTTATTTTACCCGTGACTGATAACCAATTACAGATGAGTCGGATTTCAGATTGTTTTGAAACTCTAGCACGCAAGCAACAGTGCGGTTTAATTCCATTTATTACTGCTGGCGATCCCGATATAGAAACAACAGCGGAAGCTTTGCGAATTTTGGATCGTAGTGGTGCTGACCTGATAGAGTTAGGTGTTCCCTATTCCGATCCGCTTGCAGACGGACCAGTTATTCAAGCTGCTGCTACTCGCGCTTTGCAAAAGGGAACAAACTTAGACCAAGTATTGGAAATGGTGAAAGCCACTATACCGAGCTTGCGATCGCCTATTATTTTATTTACTTACTACAACCCGATTCTCAATCGCGGCATAGATAAATTTCTCCAGCAAATTGCAGCCGCTGGCGTAGCAGGATTAGTAGTACCCGATCTTCCTTTAGAAGAGGCTTCAAGCCTACTGCAACCAGCTGCAAAAACGGGAATTGACCTGACGTTGTTGGTGGCCCCCACTAGTTCTGCGGAACGGATGGAAGCTATTGCTCGTGCTTCCCAAGGATTTATTTATTTGGTCAGCGTTACCGGCGTTACCGGTATGCGCTCGCAAATGGAAAAACGAGTATCAAATTTATTAAAACAAATACGTAATGTAACTGATAAACCGATCGGGGTGGGCTTTGGCATTTCCCAAGCAGAGCAAGCTCGTCAAGTCAAAGATTGGGGAGCGGATGCGGCAATTGTTGGCAGTGCGTTCGTCAAACGCCTGGCAGAAGGTACTCCCCAACAAGGGCTAAAGGCAATTGCCGAGTTTTGTCACAGTCTCAAAACAGCGATCGCAAGCTGAAAAGCACAGACTTGGCAAGGTAGATAAAAAAGTTTAATGCTAACAGTTTTTTCACCTTCCTTGGTAGACAATTTAACAAATATGATCTTGAATATATTTAAGTAGAAAGGAAGCAGTTTTTACTGCTAATAGGGTGTGGCTGTTATACAAATTTTGCAGTAGACTAGTAATTTTACGGTTATGAGTGTGAGAGCATATCAAGCAAAATATATCCCCATAGGGTTGCTGTGCAGAGGTAAGGGCAATGAGTGAGAGCATGGCATTTATAGGCGGAGTTGCTGTAGCAGGACTAGCAGCTATTTTATTGCTCAAGGGAACGGGAACTTCTCTACAACAGCCAAATATCGCCGTGGCTCCCCAATTTCCAGCGGGTGTAATTCCGGGAGTGATGCAGCAACCGCCAACATACAACCCCTATGTACAGCAATCTCCTTCTCCAGCACCCAGCGGCCCTAGTATCGACGAGCGCGTAGCCATCGAACGAGTCAAAATAGAAAATGAAATGCTCAAGCGGGAAAACGAGCAACTCAAAAACCAGCTGCAGCAAATGCAACAAGCCCAGCTGCAAACTTATAACTATCAGTGGCAACTAAACGCTCAACAAAATCAGAACGCCGCCGCGCAAATGCAGCAGCAATCTCAAAATCAGTGGTGGTCTTCACCAATCGCTTGGGCGGTAGGAGGTATGTTCCTGACTATTGGCGGAGGTATTGTTGTGGCGGGAGTACTATCCTTATTCTCTCCTAAACAGCGCCAAACCCGCACGGTGCAAGTGATTCATCCCTATGCTGGCTCTACAGCGCCCTTAATTCCGGTACGCAGGACGGAGTTTCTACCACCACACGCAGAAGCAAGACAGGTCGATATGCCAGAGTATGAAGACTCTTTTTGAAGAAGCTCGATCGATGTAAATAGCTGTTTTAGCTATTAATTGCTCCTCTGACTAAAATAACCGTACAATCCACACCAGAAGCAATTGCTTCTGGAATATTTCCTTTGATTACCTGTCGTAGCATTCCCTCACGAGAAGCACCTAAAACTACTACATCGTAGCCTTCAGTTTTAACTAGATTAATAATGCCTTCACTGACGGAAGTGGCTTGAATGGGTGCTGCGGTAACAGTACTGGATAATTGCCGGCGACGCACCAGCTGGAGAACAGCTTCTTCTAAAATTTTCATATCCGGTTCTGACTCCGATGGTTTAAACACCCGTGTGAGGCGAATTTTCGGGTTTTTTGCCAATGTTACCAAAGCAGGTAGCAATTTGATGGCAACGCGAGCGTTGGGACCACCGGCCATGGGTACTAGCCAACGCTCGAACACAAAAGCAGGCGCCTTCAAGACGTGCGAGGAAGAGGATTCCTCTTTTTTGGCGTGTTTGCATCCCAACTTGACCAATACCACTTCACAATCAGCTTGGCGAATCACGGTATCTACCACATCCCCAAAAATACGACCAGGAGTAGAAGTACTACCTTTCCAACCCATCAAAATCATGTTGATATGTCTTTCTTGGATAGTTTCTAAAATAGCTTGGGCGACATCGTGGGCGACTCGAATTTGCGCGTGTACGGATATTCGCCATTTTTTACCCAAAACTTCGGCATTTCGCAGCAATCGCCGGCTTTTTGCAGTTCTGACCGGTGTTTCGCTAGGGGAAGTTTGGCGGGAAACCAGAATTACCTGCAAACATTCAATTTCATAATGGCGATCGCGGGCAATGGCTGCTCCCATTTGCAAAAGCGTTGCTGCTGTTTCTGGATTGAAGAGCGGAATTAACAATCGACCTCTACCAATACTGGGCGATCGCGTTTGATAAACCACGTAAGAAGGTTCCGGTTGGGGTCCCCGTTCTCTTTTTTTACAGTTGAGACTGTCTGCTTCTGCGCGGATGATATCGGCTCTAGTAATTATTCCAACTAACTTTCGCCCTTCTACTACCGGCAAACGACTGATTTGATAGCGGTCTAGTAAATAGAGTACATCGGCCAAGTTATGTTTGGGGGTCACTGTTACCGGTCGCGGTGTCATGATTGCTCGTACAAAAGTAGATGTAGCCAAGTTGCGATCGCGTATCTTCAGTAAATCGCTTTGAGTCAAAATTCCGACTAATTTTCCTTGTTCTACAACCGGAAAACCTCGATGGTGGGAGCAGCAAAAAACTTGTACTACCTCATCCAAAGTCATCTCGGCGTCAAAAGTTTCTACCCGTCGCTGCATCACTTCAGCTGCTGTTAGTTTTGTCAATACACCCTCAATGGGAGTTGGTTTTTCGATATCGATACCGCTCAGCTGTAAAAGTTTGCTGTACAGCGATCCTGGCATCAGCTTGTCAGCAACTAGGTAGGATGTCACAGAGCTAATCATCAAAGGCAAGACTAAATTAAAATCCGTTGTCATTTCGAATACGATCACAATTGCCGTGATCGGCACTTTTGAGACGGCACTAAAAAAAGCTCCCATTCCTGCCAAAGCATAGGTAGTCTTGGAACCAAATCCAAACAACCTGACTTCGGCAGTGCCGACAATGTATCCCAAACAACAACCTAATATCAAACTAGGGGCAAATAACCCTCCTGGAGCTCCCGAACCAAATGCTATTAAGGTGAGAAAAAACTGAGCGCCAAAGGCTAGTAAAGCCAAGGAAGCATTTGCTTCTCCAGCGATGACAAATTCTCGCAGACCAGTGTTATCTCGGTAAGCTGCGGGCAAAAAGGTGACTATAATCCCTGAGATAAATCCTGCTAAAGCTACTTTTGTGGATAAGCTAACACGTAATTTTCGATATAGTTTTATACTTTCAATAATTCCCCGATTAAATAATGCCGCCAACAATCCTGCGAAAATGCCCAACACCAGGAAAGAGGGAATTTCTAGGATCGAGAAACTACTTAGGGATTGATTTAGCTCTAAGTTTAATAACAAACTGCGACCACCTAATAAACGAGAAACAACTCCGCCAATAAACGAAGCAACAATCGCGACTCCCAAAGTCAGACCTGATAAATCTTGCAGCAACTCTTCCACAACAAACAATACTCCCGCAATGGGAGCATTAAAAGCTGCTGCTAAACCTGCACCTGCACCTGCTGCAATCATTTGGTGTCGGTGGTTGGGGGAAGTGGGAACCAAACGACTCATTCCCCCTGCTAAACCAGCGCCAACTTGTACCGTGGGTCCTTGTCTTCCCAAAGTTATCCCCGAACCCAGGGCGATCGTGGCACTTAGTAGCTTGATAATTGCTACTCGCCAGGAAAGTTTTACAGGTACATTAGCAAGAGCAGCTTTAACTTGGGGAATTCCACTACCAGCTGCTTCTGGAGCTAGTCTTTCTACTAAAAAGCCTGCTAAAAATCCAAAGCTACAACCAATTATGGGTAGAACCACCCCTGCTGGAAGGATGTGGGAAGTTTGAACTCGCCATGTTCCTAACCATCCCGAGCCAAACTTTAGCAATACAGCACACACAGCAGCGAGTATACCGATAATACAAGCTTCTGCGATCGCAAGACCTCTTCTCGGTTGCCAGACACTACGAATCCACTCTCGTAGAAAAGGGGGCGACATAAGGATTAAAAAATTATTTCGTTGTTAACCAAGCAAACGTAAAATCTGATTCCTACCTTTTGGAAATTCCTAATTAAATTTCACATTTTCAGTAGTAATTACTACAAATTTCCAGTTAGCAATTAACTTTTCCATGTGATTGGCAAAAGTTAAACGTGGCGATTCTACTTTTTCTTTTTTCTCTATCCTCCATAAAATTCCCAATAATGAAATTGCGGAACTAAGGCCAATCTTTTGACAACATGTTCCTAGTCCGCCTTACTTTTTCAAATACAACAGTTCCATCCTAGCTAGCTATGCTAGCTTCTGCACCTAAAGAAGCTGCTCCAGAAGGATAATCTCATATTTTGCAATCCTGTCCTCAAGACAAGTCAAGCTCGAAAAAACTAACAGAGTTTGATAAAGTTTGTTCAATAAAAACTACTCTATCAAGCTAAATACTATTCCGGCTTAATTTAATTAACTGTTTTTGCCTGTGGTGGATAGTCCTTCTACAATTAGAGAAGGGGTATAACAAGAACCGTTCCAATCAGCATCTCCACCCAATTTAACCAATTGTTTGAGAGCTGTGTAGACATTACCAGCCACCATTGTATCCTTAACGCGCCCGATCACCTGGCCGTTTTGAATGCGATATCCAAGATCGACATTAATAGAAAAGTCACCAGAAAGACCGCCACCACTACCGAGCATTTGATCCACAATTAAACCGTCGTCTAGTTGTTGAATTAATTGTTGTAGGGTTCCCGAACCGGGTTGAATGAGGAAATTAAATAAACCAGGAGTGGGATAGCTACCTAAACCAGGACGAAAACCATTACCGGTGGAGGGAATGTGAAGTTGGCTACCAGTGGTGCGATCGCAGTAAAAATTTTGCAAGACTCCGTTTTGAATAAATACCAAAGATTGAGTAGGTGTTCCTTCGTCATCAAAGGGACAGCTGTAGGGACCTGCTTGGGGGTCTTGATAGATAGTAAGCAAGGGGGAAACTACCTGTTTACCAATTCGTTCTCCCCAAGGAGAGGCCTTTTCCAAAACTCGCTTTCCGTTTAAAGCTGCTTGTACAGTACCCCAAAGCATATCAGCCGCTTTGGAAGTAAACAAAACAGGAACGCGACTGCTACAAGAAGGAACATTTTGTTTTGCCCAATCTAGCCGCTGTAAAATTTGTTGAGCAACTTTGCCTGGTTGAAGATTTCCGCGTTCGGTTTCACCATCAGAAACGCTTAAAAAATCGTCTCCCCGTACCCATTCGGCGGATATGTAACAGCTTAGCGTCGTGTCTGTGTAGTAGCAATCTAAACCTTTGGTGTTGACGAGTCTGGTAGTTTCCACATCGCATTCCCAGTCACCGTTACAAATAACTTCCGGGTAAGCTTCACGAATTAAAGCGATTGTTTCTTTACCCCATTCCACCAGCTTTTCGACCGGTACATCTTCTCCCAGATCTGGGTAAAAGGGTTGGAAGTTACCGTTTAATTCTACAGCCTCTGGTTGGTTCAATTGGCTTAAAGACACGGCGCGTTCTACGAGTGCTTGCGGTTCTACATTTCCGTAGGCTACTGCTAGTCCTGGACGTCCCTTGTACCACAGGCGCAAAGCTGTTCCTTCTGATTGGTTGGTTTCTAATTGTTTGAGGCGATTGGCCTCAAAAAATACTGGTCGAGAAAGCGATCGCGACTGATACACCTCAGCTGCTTCTGCTCCAGACTTTAAAGCTAGTTCCAGCAACTGTTCTGCTCGTGGCTCTTGATGTATATTTTTATACTCCATACTTGTGGCTCGTTACTTGCCAATGGCTAATTGCGCTCATTACCATTAGCTCATTCCCAATTCACTTTAGGGTAAATCTATCTCCCATAACAGCCAAAATCCTGCAAAAGATTCTGCTTGTGTAGGAGACTGCACTCCCAAAAAGTGCACGCCGTTGGCTTTTTGCTTTGCTTGCTCAAAATTTTGAGCTTGGGCGAGCATCTGAGGATTTTTGATATTTGCTAAAATCCAGCTTTCTGTGGCTCCTGTTTCCAAAAGCAATCTTTTTGCTTGCGGACCGCTGTCAAATTTCAACCACGCTAAATCTAAACCAGACATCCAGGCAGCTATGGGTAATGCTCTGGGCGAGAAAATTAAAACGCCGGGAACTGGAGTTTCTGGGGCCACACCTGCTAGCTGTAGGGGGAAACCTTCGCCGAAGTCGATCTGCCATTCCGGCATATCAGTAAATTCCGAGGCTTGTAAAGTTACGAATGCTAATTGTTCTCCTTCCAGAGCGTCGGGTAAGCGTTGGGGTAAAGGTGCTTCCAGACGTACTAAAGCCTTAGTGTCTCCTTGATATCCTTTTTCCAGGGGATATACCTGTTCCATTCTTTGTTGTAGCCATTGGTTGAGTACTAAAGTGCGGCGACTGAGTTTGGCTGGGATACCGAGTTCTTGACAAGCTTTAGAAATCATGTTATTCATTTGACGACGAAAAAAGCGAATTTTAATCGGTGCTTCTCCCGTTTTGTCAATAGCCTGTTGCAAAGCAGTTCGCAACCATACTGAATTTACCTGGGTACTGGGACAATATTTAGCGTAGCGAAATAAAGAATCAACATCGGTGCGCGTATCCAAAGGGCTTTCACACACTAAAACTTCCCAAACTTTTTTCTGATTTTCGTCCCAAATAGGACGCGAGTAAAAATCGAGTTCCCAAATACTGCCCATGTTATGCCGTGAGAATTTGGCTACTTTTCTATATCTTTAATATAAGAGTCGATGGATACAGATAAGTTACTAGAACATAGGAATTGAACCACAGCGATCGCTTGTTTTGGGGTTGCTGATTTTTTGAACCACAAATACACCAAGAATGTCAAAATATTCCTACTTTCGTGATTCGCGAGAACAACCATGACCATGCATTTTGCCATTCAACGCGCATTTGCCAACCGCTGCGCCCTGAAAGTAATTAGCGGTTTGAATAACTTCGATCCTGATAGCGTTGCTGCAACTGTCAAAGCCGCACACTACGGCGGTGCTAGCTTTGTTGATATTGCTGCCGATCCAACCTTAGTTAAACTAGCTAAAACCTTGACAAATTTACCTATTTGTGTATCTGCCGTGGAACCAGAAAAATTTGTCCCAGCTGTAACTGCTGGTGCAGACTTAATTGAAATCGGTAACTTCGATTCTTTCTACCTTCAAGGACGAAAGTTTGAGGCAGAAGAAGTTTTAGCACTAACTTACCAAACTCGTGCTTTGCTACCAGAAATTACTTTGTGCGTAACCGTTCCTCATATTTTGACACTAGATCGCCAGGTGCAGCTAGCAGAACAGCTGGTACTAGCTGGCGCAGATATTATTCAAACAGAAGGCGGTACCAACAGCAACCCAATTCACGCCGGCACTTTGGGATTAATTGAAAAAGCAGCTCCCAGTTTGGCTGCAGCTTACGAAATTTCCCGTGCAGTATCGGTACCGGTGTTGTGTGCTTCTGGAATTTCCAACGTTACTGCTCCTTTAGCGATCGCTGCTGGTGCTGCTGGAGTTGGTGTTGGTTCTGCTATCAACCGACTCAACACTGAAGTAGCAAAAATTGCTGCTGTTCGCAGTTTAGTAGAAGCTTTGGCAACTTTTGCAAGAGCAAGGAGTTAGTCATTGCTAGTTAGTGGTTAATTGTTTCATCCCAATTAACCATTAACTATTTTTTATCCCAAGCAATCCTTAAGACTGTAAATTACCCAATCTTGATCTTCCACAGAAAGTTCTGGGAACATGGGCAAAGATAAAACCTCTTGAGAAATTTGTTCTGCTACTGGCAATTGTCCCGGTCGATAGCCCAGACTTTTATATACAGGCTGCAAATGTAACGGACGGGGATAGTAGACCATTGTATTTACACCCCGCTCTAAAAGTTGGGCGCGAACCCAGTCGCGTTTGTTATCGAGGATGCGAATAGTATACTGATTCCAAACTCCTTGACCTCCAGCTAATTCCTTGGGTGTGATGATACCCGGTACTTGGCTGAGAAACTGCTGGTAACGGGATGCGATCGCCTGTCTTTGACGATTCCAAATATCCAAATAACGTAGCTTGATTTGCAAAATAGCCGCTTGGATGGCGTCCAAACGGCTGTTAATGCCAATCTCTTCATACACGTAGCGAGTTTTCTGACCGTGCTCCTTGAGCAAGCGCAACTTAGCAGCAATGTTGGGGTCGTTAGTAGCGATCGCTCCACCGTCACCGCAACCGCCCAGATTTTTGGTAGGATAAAAACTGAAACAACCAATATGGCCAATGCTGCCTAACTTTTGTCCGCCCCAACTAGCACCTGTAGATTGGGCGCAATCTTCAATCACGATCAAATTGTGAGCTTGAGCAATGTTCATTAACACCGTCATATCTACGGGTTGTCCGAACAGGTGAACCGGGATAATCGCCTTGGTTTTGGGGGTAATTGCTGCTTTGAGTTGCTGTAAGTCGAGATTAAACGTAGTAGCATCAATATCGACAAATACAGGCTTTGCACCTACTGCACTGATGACTTCAGATGTGGCAATAAAAGTAAAAGGCGTTGTGATCACTTCATCGCCCTTGCCAATATGAAAAGCTCTCAGTGCTAGATATAGTGCATCGGTACCGGAATTACAGGCTACACATTCTCTTACCCCTGTGTAGGCAGCAAATTGTCGCTCAAAGCTTTCTACTACTAAACCGCCAATATAACGACCAGAAGCCAGAACTTCTAACACAGCTGCACTTACTTCTGCTTGAATGGAGGCGTATTGTTGTTTAATATCAAACGCAGGGATGGAAATTTCACTTTTGCTCATGAGTTTGTATTTATGTCAAGATAGATGCCAATCCAGGGTGTTTGTTTTTACCAAATGTTAGTATTAATACACTAATTCCAGAGTTTTTACTACTGTTACTTCTGGAAGGTTAAAGTTTGCACTTGCAACCGCCAATTTTGGTCATAGTTGCGGTCGTTAATTAAAAAACTAACTGACTTTGAATTTTGCATCTGGCAATTTTGGCAAGCTCTAGATTCTCGGTATATTAGCAATTTCCGCCAAAATAATAACTGGTTGGTGGACAGTAATTAAAAGTGACCAAATAGCTGCTAGTAATCAATCAATTCAGAAATTTATGCAGGAATTTATCAAGCTAGATTTAGCAGATTTAGTCAGCGCTACCGCCTTCATAGTTATAGCTATAGGTTTATCTGCGTGGGAAAAAATTGGACTGGAGTTCAACCTAGCTTTGGCTGCTGGAAGAACGATTCTACAACTAGCAGTGTTGGGATACGCTTTGGATTTAATCTTTGCTTTTGACAATCCTGTGGCAGTTTTGGTATTTTTAGCAGTTTTATTGACGATCGCGGCGCTGGTGGCACGAAATCGCATCACTCAAAAAATACCGCAAGTTTTACCTTTAGTGTGGAGCGCGATGTTAGTCAGTACCGCTGTGACGGTAGTTTACACCAATTTCGTTATCCTTCAACCTCACCATTGGTACCAAGCGCAGTATATAATCCCTTTAGCTACAGTCGTTTTGGGCAATGCTACGAACGCAGCAGCAATCGCCGGAGAACACTTGGTCAGTACCGTTAACGCTAGCCGGTTAGAAATAGAAACTCACTTGAGTTTGGGCGCCACTCCCGACGTTGCCATCGCTCAGTATCGTCAACAAGCTATCCGTGCTGGCTTAATTCCTACGCTCCATCAAATGACGACTATCGGTATGATTTCTTTACCGCAATTTGTTGCCGGACAGCTGTTGAGCGGTATAAATCCTTTAGATGCTGTATCGTACCAAATTTTGCTCATGTTTATGATTGCTTTTACCAACTTTTTGACAGTAATTTTACTTACTAAAGGTCTGGTCCGTCAGTTTTTTAACTCTGCTGCCCAACTGATAAGGTAAAAGCAACTTGTATTTTATGAACTATTCGGAAGATGAGCGTGAATTTGATTGCCTTGCGCATCAAAAACAATTACAGCTAATTTCGCGCGATCGCTAACCGCCTCTAGTGCTTGCTGTAAACTTTGGAGATGATTTGTCACATCATTTTGCTCTCCTTGATTCCAACTGAGATTCAATACTTGTTCGTATTCTGGAGTCATCCGAACCAGGATTTCTCTGTCGGTGATGCTAAAGTCACAAACTCGCACGCTACCAAAGCAGATTTTTTCCATTTCGCTACGAATTTGCTGTAAAAAATTGGCAGCTTGTAATTTTTCTTGTGCTTGGACAAGGAAATTTGAATAAGATGATATTAAACTTTGAGCCTGGGTGTAGTACAAACTATCCTTATCAACTTGCTTGGCGATCCTTATAGCTTGTTTCCAGTAAGATACCGCAGCTGAAAAACGATTTTGTTTTTCGCTTTGTAACGCTTGCTGGGCGACGTTAACAGCTTGTTGGTAGGTTTTGGCTGCTAGCAGTTGTTTGGCAGCGCGAGCGCGGACGGCTGCTAGTTTCGGTTTATACTCTGCTAGCAACTTTTGCGCCCGTGGATACGCACAGCTGCTTTGGGGAATAGAAATCAAAATATTAACCGCCATTTGCCAATCATGCTGAATTTTTTGCAACTCCGCAACGGATTTGGCTGCAGCTTGCCGTTTGCTTGCACCATCTGCTGTATCTTTTGCTACCTGAATTTGTCGGAGCCATTTTTCTTCTACCAGCAGTTGCTGATTTAGTGCTTGTAATTTAGTGCGATAAAGAGTTAATTTTGGCTGTACGAAATGATAAAGTTCGCTATCAGGTTTAATAGCTTCCAGTGGCGCGATCGCCTGTCGCAGCTTTAGTTGTCTTGCTTTTAATTCTTCTATGCTTTGTCCTAGAGTTTGACTTTTTTGCATTGCTAAAGTTCCCGCACTAAAGGACTTGACTACCCTTTGTATCGCTTCTGATTGCTGAGAAAATTTAGTTGCTAGCATTTGCGCTTGTTGAAAGCGGGGCGACCAAGCGGGAATTTTTTGCAATTTTACACTCGCTGTCAAAAGTTGCTGCTGGATGCTTGCTAATTGTTGCCCTGAGTTTGCAGTACGCAACAGATGTGCAAAGGAGTTTTGGAAATTTTGTGCCATTTCTAATTCTTTACATTCGGATATCACGCAAGGACGAGTCAAAAAATAAATTCCTCCTCCCAGCAATACCACTGCTACTACGCAAATTCCAATTCCAACGGTTTGGATTTGTCTTTTTTGCTGAGCGTGGGTGCGATCGCTTTTTGTCTCTATTGACTCCCACTGTTTTTGTTGTGGTTGTTCCACCCCACTATCAGAGAAAAAGGACTGTTGTTGATTTTGGGAACTATAACTTTCCGTTTCCTGTTGTTTTTCCTGTACTATTTCCACAACTTCTGCTTGTGCAACCACCGTGGACTGTGGTTTTACTTGCTGGTATTGTTGCGCTTCGAAATTACTCCAGGTAAGGGAGGATTTTACATAAGGTAATTTCACTCCAGCTACTCTCAAAAAAATTTCTACCTGTTGCTTTTGGTAGCTTCCCAGTGAAGATAGTGCTTCTTCCACAACTGCAAAAATCGTATCGGGATCCACTGCTACACTTTCTGGATGTTGTACTAAGATTAGCAGGCGATCGCCTTGCAAACCGGACGGATTTTCGCTTGAGTGCGCGCACTTGACTCGCAAAAAGTCACCAGAGGGAATTTCTGCTTGCAGCTGCTGTTGCAAAATTTGCGCTAGAAATTGTAAATCTTCCTGGGGAGCTACTACTTTCATAAAACTATCCTGCTCATTTATATGGTTGGATTTTTCTTCTCTGGTTAAAGTCTTGCAATTTAAATGACCACTTTTTAACACAAATTTTTGATTTTTATTCTTTTTACCAGAGAATTTCAAATATTTCTGTAAAGATGATTCAACGCCAAAATTGCTAGTCAATATAAAATCAAAATGGGAATAATAAAAAATTTGGGATTTAAGTGCTTCTGGCGGTAAAATCCTACTTCAATATAAATTTGCTCTGGTAGTGCTAGTTATTTTTGTACTGTTTTGACTGCAGAAAGAATCTCAAATAATTGTCATCAAATCCCAATTAACGCTTGAGTAACATGGAAGTTGTAGTAGATTTGGCTGTATTTTTTCAGACATTTAACACTGCGCCTTGATTCGGGGACTTGACTTAGCATCAGGTTGCGATCGGGTAAAGAAATTTACTAAAATTACCCCTGCCCAAAGAAAAAAAGACTTATCTTACCAGATTTGCTGAATTAGGTAGAATTAATGAGAAAAATATCTTTTATCAGTGAGCCAGTATTTGACGTGGAATAAGGGTGCACTATTCAAACGTCAGACAGCACCCTGGTAAACGAACAGAAGTGGCCAAAATTAAGGTGTGTGTCGATGGAATTATTAGAGTACCAGGTAAAAGAATGGTTTCGGGAAATAGGTATTCCTGTTTTACCTTCCCAAAAAATTCTCCATCCTACTGATTTAAAAAGACTAAAAATTAGCTACCCGATCGTACTGAAATCTCAAGTGTATGGAGGCGAACGAGCTAATGTTGGGGGCGTGAGATTTGCGGAAACAACAATAGATGCGATCGCTGCAGCGCAAAGTATTTTTAATTTGCCAATTTTGGGCGAATTACCGGAAGTATTGCTGGCTGAAGTTAAATACGATGCCGAACAGGAATTTTTCTTGGCGGTAGTTTTAGATACTGCTGTTTGCCGACCCATACTTTTGGGGTGCACGCAAGCGGATATTGATTGGGAAGAAGCTGGGGAAAAAATGCAGCATGTTGTGGTAGAACAGGAATTTTCCCCTTTTTACGCACGACGGTTGGCTATAAAAATGGGTCTGCAGGGGGCGCTCATGCTGTCAGTAAGTAGAATAGTTGAAAAAATGTATCAATTATTTCTAGAAAAAGACCTGGATTTAGTAGAAATTAATCCTTTAGGAGTCAGCAGTTCTGGTGAAGTAATGGCCCTGAACGGGAGTGTGAGCGTCAACGAGAGAGCGATCGCGCGTCATCCGGAAATTGCGGAAATGGCCGCCAAAATAGCCAACCGCCACCACAATATAGATTTCAAACCAAGCTTGGGCAACTGGGATGGAGTAGAACTCCACGGGAAAATAGGTATCCTGGGTAACGGTACAGGTTCGGTACTGTCAACGTTAGATTTACTAGTCAGCGCTGGTGGAAAACCTAGCGTATGTCTGAATTTACGTCACGGTTTTCCCACAGATACCTCCCCGACCACCTTTCGCGAGCGATTGGAAAAAGCTTTAAATATCCTCGCCAGTGACAAAAGTATCCAAGTTATACTCATTAATTTTTTGGGTAGCATTCCCCAGGTGGAAGAAGTAGCAGAAGCGATCGCCAATTTTATCTCCCACAACAAAAACGAACTCAAATCCCACCCGTCACGTTCTAACGGTAGCAAAAATCGCCGCGACGGTCACTGGCCGCGTTTGGTTGTTCGTCTTGCTGGTTCTGGGTTTGATACAGTTAAAAAATACCTAGCAACGGTCAAAACCTCCAACGATGCATCTATAGTCATCATCGAAAACTTGGATGAAGCAGTAGTAGAAGCTGTTCGTCTAGCCAAATCAACCCATCATAAAAAGTTTTGAGACCGCACCTCAGGTTGAGATTGGCGTTTGAGGCAAAATAGATAAATCTATTAAAGTTTAAAGACAGTTCACAAAAATAGACAAGCAACAACTTGTCTACCCTGAGGTTAATAATGTACCTTTTATGAACCTAACACCAGATAGCAAAGTTTTAATCCAAGGCTTTTGTGAATTTATCTCCGCAACTGATGTTGCTCAAATGATAGCTTATGGAACTAATTTGGTAGCTGGAGTCGATCCTGGAAATGGCGGACAAACAATATACAACCTGCCAGTATACGACCTGGTAGAGGAAGTAGTCGATAAATTTGGGTTGATTGACACTACGATTATCTGCGTACACCCCTATCAAGTATTGGATGCAGCTGTGGAAGCGATCGCCTCAGATATTCGCCAAATTATTATTATCTCGCCAGGGGTGCCACCATTAGATATGGTGCAATTGCTGCGGAAAGCAGAAGCAAAAGAAACCCTAGTAGTAGGCCCCAACAGCCCTGGCATTATCATACCGGGAAAAATTCTTTTGGGGATCCAACCGAGCGAATTTTATACCCCAGGTTCCGTAGGAATTATTAGTCGCAGCACTACCCTCACCTACGAAATTGCAAGAGAATTGACAAAGGCAGGTCTGGGTCAGTCACTTAGCGTCAGCATCGGTAGCGATGCTATCGTTGGTTCATCTTTTATCCAATGGCTGCAGATTCTAGATGAAGATGATAACACAGAGGTTATTGTATTGGTCGGGCAACCAGGCGGTGGTCGCGAAGAAGCAGCAGCACGTTATATAGCTGAAGCGATCGATAAACCAGTAGTCGCCTATATAGCAGGTATCAATGCGCCACCAGCTAAACATTGGCGCCAAACTGGAACTTTAGCAGCAGTGATAGGACGTCATCCAGACTTTGGTAGCGCCAAAAGCAAATTAGCTGCTTTTTCAGAATTAAAAGTTCCTGTAGCTGAGCGTCCTTCCCAAATTCCCGAATTAGTCAGACAAGTAATTAATAAAAAATAACTACTAACTAGCTGGGTAGTGCTTGTTCTACTACGTACATCCATCACCAACAAAAGTAGTAAGCACGCTTTGTACTCACTACAAACCTGGAAAGACCAGCAATTGCTAAAGCCAAAATTTACTACTCTACCTTTTTGCTAACAATGCTTTGGTAGCCGATTCTCCTGATAATCTCACTTGGCGCAGCAATTCCAAATTTAACAAAATCAAAATACTCAGTTGCACAAACAAAGCAATAAAAATTGTTGGTGTTGTAGAATCTTTGAAAGCACTCCAAGGGAAAGTAGAAAATAGCCAGAGAATAGGAGCTTTGCTAGGTTTAATTCCTAATACTGTCAACAAAATTATTGGTAAAAATATTACCATAGCAACACTAGCGATTGCCCAAAGAGAACGTTTGGGAGTTTTGAGCAACAACATCCTTTGTGCTAGGGTTGCATAAATCATCATCCAAGTAATGTAAAAAGCCACAGCTAAAATTGCCTTGTCTTGCCCAATTTTATTCAGCCAAAGGTTCCAATTTAAAATTGCGGCAACCACAATCAAAATTAAGAATGGGATAGTAGTAATTATCAAATTAATTGCCATGGCAACTACAGATGGACTTTTCTCAAACCAAATCCAATCTTGCCACCAAATATTTCGCCAAACCAATCGGGAATGAGAAATATTTTGATGTCTATATCTAGCCCAATCCAGTACTGCTTGTCTGCGAGGTGAAATCACAAAAATCAAACCCAATAAAAATACTATATTCAAAAACACTATCAAAGGAAAACTTTCTTCAAAAGAAAAGCTAATCTCGTGGAGACAATCAGGAGAATATCTATACCATTCATGGCAATATATTTTTAAATCTTGACAAGTAAATCCCCACATTATTACTTGCAAGCAAGTTGTTAGTAAATAGCTTTGACCCTTACCCAAGACCATGGCATTTGGCTTTTGGAAAATGCGCTTTAATCCCTGCCAAATCCAGTAAGTCCATAGACTGTAATTTAATAAATATACAGCCAGTACACCCAGCAAATTTCTACCTACAGGAAAATAAAAAAACTGTAGATTTTCTAAAAATAAAATTTTTTCCCGAAAAATTATAGAAGGACTTAAAAGTATCAACCAATCTATAGCACTATTTCTTAATGCTAAGTTGGTTGTCACAATCAAGAAAATTAAAACCGCACCACTACCTAAAAAGGGTTCCAAACCGTTCCAGAAAAATCTAAAAAAGCTAAACAAAAGCGCCGCGCTATAGAAGAAACAGCAACTAGCAATTAAAACGATATAAAAGCTGAAAATATGACTCCAACTCAGATGAGCAGAACGAGCTGCCCACAGGTGCAAAGGAATTGCAATTGCTATTGCCAGGTAAACTAAAATTGGCACTCCTAACATTTTGCCAATTAAGATACTTGCTTCGGATTGAGGACTAAGACGTAAAAAATTTAATGTCCCTCGATGTTCTTCTTGAGCTAAGTTATTGATTAATAAGTAAGTACCTGCAACTAATAAGGTGAAGACAAAAACAATACTGAGTGAGATGAATATATAATGCCAATGTTCTAGCCACCAAAGTTGAATATTAATTCGGTCTAGCGGACAGAATTGATTGCTGCCGTATAAATAGTTATCAATTTGTTGTTGTTGTGCATGCAGTTGTGTTAATTGTTGTGTAATTTCTGAAACTCTTTCTAGGTTCTTTGTATTCTTTAAGAAAGCTATTTCTCGGTTTAATTGGTCAATTTTTTGAGAAATTTGCTCTAATTGTTGTTGATAAACCGAATATTCTAAACAGTAAGTACCAGAAAGAGGGTATTTGTCTCCAGGAAATTCCCTTAATTGATATAAGAAAATTACTAACTGTGTCAAAAACGAGAGAAAACATGTAAGAGCCACAGGAATAACTTTGAGGCGACCTTGAATTTCTCTCATTAATTGCGGATTCCAATCACCAATTTTATCTATCAAATTGACAATCATAAATTTATTTGGATGGAACAAAGAGTAAAATTAACTTAAGATGCTTGTTTGTGACCGAGTTTGAGGAAAACCGTTTCCAAATCTTCTTGGGTGTAATGAAATTGAGTAATGGGAATATTTGCTTGGACAAGCGATCGCAATAAATTTGCACAGTCTTCCTGATTTCCCGAGAAATCAACCTTGATGGTATTTTTGGAATTTGTCACCTCCCAACTTTTGACCAAAGGATGATTTTTTAGTTCCTCCAACAATTCTTCTTGTTTTCCTAAAGTTGATATGAGAATTTGTTGGTGAGCAAGACGTTGGTACAGTTGTTCCAGCGGAGCGCTTTCTACCAGATACCCGAACTCCATAATTCCCACAGAAGTACACAATTGCTCCAAATCACTGAGAACGTGGGAGGAAATAAATATTGTCATTCCTACTTCCCGCAAGAGTTTAATAATTTCTCGAAACTGCGTCCTTGCAATGGGGTCAAGTCCGGAAACAGGTTCATCTAAAAGTAGTAAAATCGGCTCGTGAATAATTGTTCGCGCCAAGCTCAGGCGTTGTTTCATTCCCCGCGACAGGGTAGAAATTAGACAATTACGTTTGTTGGCAAGCTGAATCAGTTCTAAAACTTCATGCAAACGACGGTGGCGATGGGGTTGTTGCAGGCGATACAAACGGGCGAAATAATCCAAGTACTCCCAAACAGTAAGTTCTTCGTACAAAGGATAATTATCAGGTAAGTAACCGAGACAACGTTTGAGATGAAAGTTGTTGCGATCGCCGTGCAAGGGATGGCCAAAAATATAAATCTCACCCGCAGTTGGTTCCTCTGCTGTTGCTAACATGCGGATCAGAGTAGTCTTTCCCGCACCATTGGGACCAATTAATCCGTACACTTCACCAGCAGAAATTTCTAAATCCACTTTATTCACAGCAATATGCTTGTCAAACTGCTTGAGCAGTCCACAGGTGCGAATTGCTAGATCTTTTACCATAGCTGCTAGGGGTAGGCTGGAGTTAAAAGATAAGCTAACCCATATCAACAGCTTTTTTAACTTTGTTTCGGAAAATGTAACTTGAACTTGCGGTTGTAAATTTTTCTTCAGGTGCCATTGCTCGATATGATATTTAATCTGGCAAAAATATACTATTACCCAGTCGAAGCAAAACTATGGCACAGCAATACCGCATTACCCTACTTCCTGGCGATGGCATCGGGCCTGAAATTATGTCTGTGGCGGTAGATGTGCTTAAGGTTGTGGGGAAAAAATTCGATATTGATTTTGAATTTGAAGAAGCATTAATTGGTGGTGCAGCAATAGATGCAACAGGAGAACCCTTACCAACAGCCACTTTAGAAACATGTCGTCGCAGTGACGCAGTTTTATTGGCAGCGATAGGAGGCTATAAGTGGGATAATTTGCCTTCTCATCTGCGTCCGGAAGCAGGTTTGTTGGCGCTGAGGGCGGGTTTGGGGTTATTTGCCAATTTGCGTCCGGCAAAAATTTTTCCGCAACTAATCAATGCCTCTACCTTAAAACCAGAAGTTGTAGAAGGTGTTGACATTATGGTGGTGCGGGAACTAACTGGAGGCATTTATTTTAGTAAGCCCAAGGGAATTTTTGCTACTGAAACAGGCCAGAAACGGGGTGTAAATACCATGGCTTACACCGAATCAGAAATTGAGCGGATTGGCAGGGTAGCATTTGAAACAGCACGCCAACGTCGCGGGAAACTTTGTTCGGTAGACAAAGCAAATGTTTTAGAAGTGTCTCAGCTGTGGCGCGATCGCATGACAAAATTAGCAGCAGAATATCCAGATGTGGAGTTGAGTCACATGTATGTAGATAATGCTGCCATGCAGTTGGTGCGCGCTCCCAAACAATTTGATACCATAGTCACGGGTAACTTGTTTGGCGACATCCTCTCAGATATAGCTGCCATACTGACCGGAAGCATAGGTATGTTACCTTCTGCAAGCTTGGGAACCGAAAATCCAGGATTATTTGAACCAGTACATGGCTCTGCTCCTGATATTGCCGGGCAAGATAAAGCCAATCCCTTGGCACAAGTTTTGAGTGCTGCGATGATGCTTCGCTACGGTTTAAAACAACCACAAGCAGCGGATTTTGTAGAACAAGGAGTTTTCAAAGTTCTGCAAACAAATGCTCGCACTGGTGATATTATGTCTCCAGGAATGAAGCTTTTAGGCTGCCAAGCCATGGGTAAAGCCTTAATTGAGGTTCTAGAAGCAGAAATTTCTTCATGAGTAATGGCAAGATTGGCAACTATGTGTTACAAGTTTCGTATAATCTAAAAACAAAACTTAGCATACATATTCGGTAAGTAGTGTACGCTGTACGACAACCACAAACAAAATTTACCAGCTCGAAAAACCAGTCACCTCTAATCGATCCTGCCCTGATTAGAGCAGCTGGGCAAATATACTTCACATATTGTGAAGTCCATCCCGAAGTAGCTGGCCAACCTTCCGGTGTAGCGATCAATCGCATTAATCACCGAGGTAAGGTAATTTTTACCAATCAACCCGTTCTTTTACCCGAAGAATGTTTTGTGCCTTTAAATCAAATAGAATCCTATATGTATTAGCCGGGAGTTAATTGTTGGTAGTTGGTGGTTAGGAAGGGGAAAGAGTATAATTTTTTACCTAATATCCCCGCAACTAACGGAAAACTATTTATGGAGATGTGGATGTTCGTCTGGGCGAATATAATTGTTTTCGCCTTGGGCGCTTCTATTGGTAGCTTTATTAACGTTGTTGTTTACCGCCTACCAGCAGGATTGTCAATTTTATTTCCTCCTTCCCGCTGTCCCCATTGCCTCAATCAACTCCAACCCTACGATAATATCCCAGTTTTAGGCTGGTTTTTACTAAAGGGACGCTGCCGTTATTGCCGAAGCCACATTTCTCTGCGTTATCCGGTGGTGGAAGCAATAACGGGATTTTTATTTTTGGCAATTTTTGGCATTTTTTCTCTGTCTTTGCAGACCGTTGGTTATTGGGTCTTTTGCAGCTGGTTATTAACTTTATCGCTGATTGATATGGATACTATGACCTTACCCAATTCGTTAACTCAGTCAGGATTGGTGCTTGGGATGCTATTTCAAACGTTGGTTGGTTTGCTGTCAGGAAACAGGGAAGCACAGCTGGCAACTCACCTGATGACGGGAATATCAGGAGCAGTATTGGGACTGTGGCTATTTGGCGCCATTGCCACAGTTGGTTCCGTAGTCTTCGGAAAAACTGCAATGGGTGGAGGAGACGCCAAATTAGCAGCCATGATGGGAGCATGGTTGGGTTGGAAGTATTTGCTTTTAGCTGTTTTGATCGCTTGCTTCGCAGGAGCACTAGTAGGTGGTTGCGCCCAAAAATGGGGACAAAAAATACCTTTTGGTCCTTTTCTGGCGTTGGGATCGCTAATTGCAGTATTTAGCGGTGAGAAGATTTTGTATGCCTACATGCAATTATTTTTTCATTAGACTTGACAAACAATCGAACTGCTTCTATTCTTCCGCAAAGACCAATCTTCCTCTCAGAATAACTTTCACCTACACACACTGGAAAGAGGCGAACTTATGGACTGATAACTGTAAATTTCATTACTCCTAATTTGAGGAAACTTCTGTTAAGATGATGCCGTGATTGGGATGACCCGAATAATTATGGATTTTTACTCCCAGTTACAGAACCAGGATTGGAAAATAGCTATTAATGGGGAATATAGCTGTATTTTGGGATTGCTGTGGCGGCAGCTTTATCAGTACTATCTCAAGATAAAAGAATTTGGCTGCTGCCATTAGACTTGAATTAGTTTACATATTTTCGTTAAGCTGGCAACGAAGGATGCAAAAAAAAGTTTGAATTCATCAAAACAAATTTTGAATTAATACCAGTCAAGGTCAGATCTTGACTTTGCGCAGACGTTACAAACACTGTCATGGTGGGGAAACCTAACTGTGTAGGTGTTAACTTGATAACGGCTCCGCAGATAACAGCAAATCAACTTGCTTTTGACATACTACTTAGCTTTAGATAAAAAACAAATGGCAAACAACGAAGAATCGCGTGGTTTAAAGTCTCTGTTTGATTGGTTTGCAAATCGACGTAAATCTGGACCGATTAGCCTGGAACGCCAAGAGCGGGAAATTGCTGACGGACTGTGGCACAAATGTCCGCAATGCGGCGTCTTAACTTATACTAAAGACCTGAAGGCAAATTTGATGGTTTGCACGGAATGCGATTATCATAATCGAGTCGATAGCGAAGAACGCATCCGCCAATTGATAGATCCCGGTACGTGGAGACCGATGGACGAGCATTTATGTCCTACAGATCCGCTGGGATTTCGCGATCGCAAAACCTACAGCGATCGCTTGCGAGAAACCCAGGAAAAAACAGGTTTAGTAGACGCGGTAAAAACAGGTTTTGGCGAAATCGATGGCTTACCCGTTGTTCTGGGCGTGATGGACTTTCGATTTATGGGTGGTAGTATGGGGTCTGTGGTGGGAGAAAAACTCACCCGCGCCATCGAGCAAGCTACTCAGAGACGGTATCCCGTGATTATCGTCTGTACTTCTGGGGGAGCAAGAATGCAAGAAGGAATGCTCTCGCTGATGCAGATGGCGAAAATTTCTGCTGCTTTACAACGCCATCACCAAGCAGGACTTTTGTATATCCCTGTTCTGACCGATCCTACCACAGGCGGCGTTACTGCTAGTTTTGCCATGCTAGGCGATATCATACTGGCAGAACCGAAAGCAACTATTGGTTTTGCAGGACGAAGAGTAATTGAGCAAACCCTCAAAGAAAAACTACCAGAGGATTTTCAAACAGCTGAAGATATGCTCAAACATGGCTTTGTAGATGAAATTGTACCCCGTACCGAACTCAAGCAAACTCTAGCACAATTAATAGCTTTGCACCAAGGTGCGATGGTCAGTACAGCTCATAACGTGGTTTTGTGGGAAAAAACAATGACTTTAAGTTCTACTGCTGCAGAATAACGGCAAAGAACGCTCTGTTACTAAACTCACACAAATACGCAAGCATTTTTCTAGGTAAGTTGGTATGAAAAATCATAACTAGTTTCTAGCTGTTAGTGAGTTAGTTTGGTTTTTCTTGCCAACTTACTTTTGCTTTCCCTCAGTCTACTTTTTACCAAATAACCACAACAGTCCTGAAAAAGCTTGTAAAAAAGATTGATTGCGCGCATCTTGTACAAACACCAGGGGTAAAAGGGCGACAAGACGAAATATGCTTGAAAGAATAAATAAACCCGTTAAGCCTCCCAAAAAGTGATTCTGGACGATGAAACCGCCCGCAATTGTCCCAAAAGCACCGCTCAAACCAGCGATCGCCGCAAAAATAGCAAAGTATATAGACTGATTTTTTAGTGGCGCCATCTCTAACTGCATGTTGTTGCTGCACAAATCAATTGCAGCTGTGGTTGCTCCCAAAAAAATGTGCAACAGCGGTAACAAAAGCCACAAGCTCAGGGAATTATGGCTAACATCCAACCATAACAAAGGGGCGATCGCAACTAAAATCCCAACCAGCAAAAGAAGAAAACGATTACCCATTCGGTCTGCTAATTTACCCCACACTATCAGCATGAACATGTTTGCTCCCGCCTGCAAGCTGCTGTAGACTGTCACCCAACTAACGTCCAGACTGAGGGTGTCTAACATGTAAAGATTGAAAAAAGGAGCGCTAAGGTTAACAGCAAACATCCACATGCCCAAGTAAAGCACAAAGATGAAAAAATTAGTTTCCTGGAGAATACTCTTCCAACAACTAATACCAGAGCCACTTTCTATAACTATTGGTTGACCAGCATTGGTGTTGGGAACCTTTTTGAAGGTAAGAATTTTCTGCTGCTGGGGATTAACATCCACTTTCAAGCACTGACAAACTAAACTTGCCAGTCCTGATAAAATGCCCCCAACCAGTACTGCTGCGTAGCCTTGGACACTTCCGCCATACCAGTTGGACACGACTACTCCCGCCAAAGGTACGCAAATTAAGTTGGTAAGGCTGATTGCACTGTTTCGCGTGCCAAAATACCGTCCCCGTAACCGACGGTGGACAAGCACGGCCATCCAACTTAACCACGATGCTCCTCCCAATCCTCCCCATAAATTGCTGCCAAAGACTATTAAAAGTGTCAAAATTACTAACTGTTGGGAATTGAGCCAATGGCAATTAAAAGCTGCAATACCAATCACCAGAATTAACCATAGCAACCGCGAAGGACCATAAATTATGAGAGAATAATGACAGCGGCTGGTAGAGCGTTCTGATAGGTAAGCACCCAAAGGTTGAATGAGATTTACAAGCATGGGAATGGAATTAAGCATCCCAAAAGCTACTGGAGTTGCATCTAACTCCACTAAAAAATTACTTAATAAAATGCCACCAGTACTCAGAGAAAAAATTCCCGCCAGCACACCATCTGCAGTTGATAATCGTAAACTTTGGCGAATGGCATGCTTGGCAGGTTTTTGGTTGGATTTGACAACTACAGCTGGAGAAAGTGTTGTCTGGACAACTGCAATCTCAGAAATTTTTTCAACTAAAGGAGAGGCGTTTTCAACAGGAACAGAAGCCATGAACTAAGCAGCTAAGCGTCAAAAAATTGCTTGTGTTTACGGGGAGAGAATAAGAGGCTAAAGATTAGCAGTCTATTATCTCCTACATCATTAACTTCTGCAAATAGTTCCTCTTTGGCATAATTTTGCTCTATTTGCGGACTTATAATTTAACATTTATCAAGTGCTTTTGCACCTTGATTATTTGCTTGTAGGAGCAAAAGTTTCTGCTGTTTTTCATGCTTTTTCTTGAGATTAATCCGAGTAGTTTGAATACTAAAAAGTTATTGATTAGTGAAAAAGTCTTCGTTTCCTAACGATGAAAAGAAAATGGTTGAGATTTTTGCTATTAGTAGTGGCGATCGCACTTGTGGCGATCGGTTACCAGCACCTACGCACACTCAAAACTCCCACAACACCAGCTCCTGTCACTATCAAACTCAGTGGTTGGGGTTCGGATCCGATCGAGCAAAAATTACTCAAACAAGTACTAAAAGACTTTGAAGCCAATCATCCAACTATTCAGGTCAAGTACGAAGTTATCTCCGACCAATACATGGATGTTATCAAGACCCGCTTGATCGGAGAAGCTGCTCCTGATGTTTTCTATCTAGATGTACTGGAAGCTCCTTTTTTGATGAGTCAAAATGTCTTAGAACCCCTTGATACCTACATCACTCCGGAATTTGACTTATCTGATTTTGAAGAAAACCTCATCAGGAGCTTCACTTATAACAGCCACATCTACGGTTTGCCTAAAGATTACTCTACCTTAGCACTTTTCTATAACAAAAAAGCATTTGCTGCTGCTGGTTTAAGCAATCCTCCTGGCAATTGGGACGAATTGCGCCTTGACTCGCAAAAGTTGACCGCAGACAAAAATCAAGACGGCAGAATCGACCAATACGGCTATGGAGTCATCCCCGAATTAGCACGTCTGGCGTACGTGATTCAAGCTTTTGGAGGCGAAGTTGTGGATAAAAATGGTTATGCTGCATTTGCCTCACCAGCAGCTTTGCAAGGCTTGCAGTTAGTAATAGACCAGTATCAAAAAGATCGTACCTCTGCCCAAAAATCGGATGTGGGAACAAACTCAGGTAGCGAAATGTTCGGTCAAGGCAAGGTAGCAATGGTAATTGAAGGTAACTGGGCGCTTCCCTATCTGCAGGAAAATTTTCCCAAGTTAGAGTTTGCCACAGCAGAAGTACCGACGATCGATAATAAAAAAGGCACCATGTTGTTTACAGTTGCCTACGTGATGAACAAACAATCGCAACACAAAAATGAAGCTTGGCAGTTAATTTCTTACTTAACGAGTAAAGAAGGTATGGAAAAGTGGACAGCAACAGGCTTTGCATTGCCAACGCGCAAATCGGTAGCTCAGAAATTAGGCTATGACCGAGATCCTTTACGATCGCCATTTCTAGCAGGAGTAGATTATGCCATGCCCTGGCAAGCAGGTAAATATCCCGCAGCCATTATGAACAGTTTTGATAATCAGTTTGTCAGCGCCTTGCTAGGACAGCAACCACTACAGCAAGCTATGCAGCGAGCGCAAAAGGAAGCTAATAAGTTGATTCAGTTTATGGAGCAATAGCCACTTCAGGTGCGATCGCCCTTGAAGGAGTACCATAGATAATCATGCAAAATCCCTCCCAACAGCTAATGCTGGGGGATGAGGTGGAGGTGTACCATTGTGTATCAGTTAAAAAGGCGACAGGAAATAACCAGGTGGAACATTAGACAAGACTTACCTGGGTATTTGTTCCTGACGCCGGCAATTGTTGTCTTGGTAACTTTTGTCGTTTCACCAATTATTTGGGCTGTTTTTCTTTCTCTGCACAAAGTACAACTTCTCGGCGGTATTAAATACGAATTCATTGGTTTTCGTAACTACACCCGTTTAATCGCAGATGAACGAGTTTGGATTGCCCTGAAAAATACAGCAGAGTACGTTGCCATTGTAGTACCAACCCAAACAATCTTGGCGTTAGTTCTCGCTGTTATCCTCAACTCTGGCGTCCGTGGAAAAAACTGGTGGCGCATTCTTTATTTTTTGCCCACAGTCACTTCTTCGGCAGTTCTAACGCTGATTTTTATGTGGATTTATAACATTAACGGACTGCTCAACAATGTTCTCGCTTTTCTAGGATTACCTACCTACAACTGGTTGGGCGATCCAGCCGTTGCCCTAAAAGGCATTATGATTATGAATATTTGGTCGACCGCACCATTTTACATGGTTATTTACCTAGCAGCGTTACAGGATATTCCTCAAACTCTCTACGAAGCTGCAGAATTGGATGGTGCTAACAGCTGGCAAAAGTTTATATACATTACCATTCCCATCCTCAAACCCGTTACTTTCTTTGTAGTGGCGATGGGAATCATCGGTACATTTCAGTTATTCGATCAATCCTATATTTTTTCTGGCGGTACGGGCGGACCTAACAATGCCACTCTCACCATAGTTTTACTAATATACCAAGCCGTGTTTCGCAACCTGCAGATGGGATACGGAGCTGCTATTGCCTTTGTGCTTGCACTCGTTATCATCTCCGTAACTTTAATGGAGCGACAATTATTCGGAGGTAAAAGAATGTGACGAAATTCAATGGTGGAGTCTGGGCGTTAAAAGTGCTGCTGTACGCAATATTAACGCTATATGCAATTATCACTCTTATTCCCTTTGTCTGGGCGCTTTGTGCATCCTTTAAACCTTTGTCTGAAATTGTTAGCGCTGAACCTAGCTTTTTACCCAAGAACTTTACTTTTGACAATTACAAGCAAATCTTTGTGCAAGAACCATTGTTTCTGCGCTGGTTGTTTAACAGTGTGATTATCGCCGTTAGCGTCACTGTTTTAAACTTACTTTTCAACTCCATGGCAGGTTACGCTCTTGCCAGACTGCGCTTTCGAGGTAGAAACTTTTGGTTTTTGCTGATTTTGGCAGTTTTAGCAGTACCAGCGCAGATCACCCTCATTCCAACCTTTTTAATTTTAAAATTATTCGGCTGGCTCAATTCATACCAAGGCATGATTGTTCCTAGCATGGTCAATGCTACCTTTATCTTTATGATGCGGCAGTTTTTCGTTAATTTTCCCAAGGAACTGGAAGAAGCTGCTGCCATTGATGGTTTGACTCCGTTCGGAATTTTCTGGCGTATAGTTTTACCTTTGGCAAAACCAGCGCTAGCAGCACAAGCTGTTTTTGTGTTTATGGGTAGTTGGAATAATTTCTTGTTACCTGTGGTGATTTTGTTCGACCCGGAAATGTTTACCCTTCCTTTAGGTCTGAATTCTTTTAAAGGTCAATACATCAGTTATTGGAACTATATAATGGCAGCTTCCATGGTCTTTACTTTGCCAGCATTAGCTATTTATGCTTTCTTCAATCGCTATTTCATCCAAAATGTTACCTTTACTGGAGGAAAGGGGTAGATTTGGTTAACGGCAGAAGTTTTTCTGCAAAAATAGAGTGAAAGTACATCGAAGATACTTTAGCTGCTTTTGTACCGCGAACAAAAGGCACAATATCGGACAATAGGACTTTCGTCACGCCAACACCCAACACGCAGTCAGCTTGAGGAAGAAAAGGTGTCAACGGTGAAAAGACAGTCTGGATGGATTTATGCAGCGATCGCTAGAAACTTTTCTTGTTTGTCTGTTCATTCAGCTTTCCAAAAGTAGTTGGGACGACAAATTGCCCTCTTAACGTGATATTTGTATAACAGCGACTCAATGTGTATCTGTTAGTTAACAAGCTGTATGCGCGGTGCAGACGTATCAATCGTAAAGATAGCATCAGACTGCAGAACTTCTGTAGCCAAAACGCTGTCTCGACGCAAACCACTGGGAATTTTGCCTATAACAACCACAAACGTTTGGCGTTGGAGGATACAAACAAAGGCAATCATCTCCCATATTTTGTCCGAAATATGCCCAAACGTTACTTGCGAATATCTAGTAACAAAAACTCAATAGTTTTGTCGCACTCAGCAGTTAACAACAGAATATATAGGATCGCTATTTTAGCTGTGTTGAGCGTCAAAATCTTTAAGGGGAAAGATGTTTAGAAGATTATTTGGCATTTTTGTGGCTACTGTACTACTCACGTTTCAATTTGTCGTCGGTGACGCATGGGGCGTAGAACTAGATGAAGCTACCCGCACTGTACCGCTAAACGATAAAGGAGATACCATTGTACTCAGCCTCAAACAAGTCCAAAAGGGTAAACGCCTATTTAACAATATTTGCTCCCAGTGTCATCCTGGTGGTATTACTAAAACAAACCAAAATGTCGGACTCGATCCTCAAGCCCTAGCTGGTGCTACACCACCTCGTAATAATATTGAGGCCTTGGTAGACTACATGAAAAACCCCACCACCTACGATGGGGAAGAGGAAATTGCAGAGCTGCATCCTAGCATCAAGAGCGCTGATATCTTCCCAGAAATGAGAAATCTCTCTGACGAAGACTTAAAGGCGATCGCTGGCCATATCCTCCTACAACCCAAAATTCAAGGTGAAAAATGGGGCGGTGGTAAAGTTTACTACTAAAACAACATCGCTACGTAGTGATTGAAATTAAGTCATTAGTCCATTCGCCTACCAAGGACTAATGGCTTACCTGACAATTGCTAAGCACAATGGCTTCTTTGCCCCCAAATTCTCTGGGTATATTGCTAATTGATGGAATTTTTGCTATCTACTGCCAGCTGGCTGCAAAAAAACTCGCATCTACGACATATTGTCATATTTAGGCTTCATTTTATCTAAAATAAATAAGGGAAAATAAAACCTTTTGTTAGGAGAAAGCCATGAAATCGATTGCTGCAAGTCTGCGGCAGTGGAGTTTGATTGTGTTCACAATTGTCTTAGTAATTGGTAGCTTTGCTATCTTCACTCCCAACGCCGCAGCGGAAACCTATACTGTCAAGCTAGGTAGCGACAAAGGAATGCTCGCCTTTGAACCATCAAAATTGACAGTTAAGCCGGGAGATACAATCAAATGGGTAAATAATAAAGTTCCTCCCCACAACGTTGTCTTTGACCCTGCTCTATCCAAAAGCGCGGACTTGGCTAAATCTTTGTCTCACAAACAGTTGTTGATGAGTCCCGGTCAAGCTTTTGAAACCAAAATTCCCGAAAACGCTGCTAAGGGTGAATATACCTTCTACTGCGAACCTCACCGCGGTGCAGGTATGGTTGGCAAACTCGTGATCGAGTAACTGGACACGATTTTCAAAGACTAAGATTTTCCCTGGCTGCAAGGATAACTTGCCTGTTTTTTGAGCATTGTGTTCTACTGAGTCGGTGACGAGTCTTCCATGGCCCGGAATTGTTAGTACAGAGGTGGTAAAATTGGGCGTGGACTCGTCACCAGCAATTGGCATTTTTGTTTTGAAGAGCAATCATTTATCTGCAAAATCGGCAGAGTCCGCCTATAAGCCAACGTAACTCCTGGAAAAATGCTTTTAGCAGAGCAATAAACGTTATTTTTTTTGTTGCTAGTAGCTTGTAGGGAGGAGAATCCCTTGAAAAGATTTTTATTAATACCGCTATTGGCGATCGCATTATTTAGTTTCCCACTCGCAAGTCCAGCACTGGCAACAGATGTATCCAACGCTGCTAAAATCTTTAATTCTAACTGTGCTTCTTGTCACATAGGTGGCAATAATGTCTTGATTGCTGAGAAAACCTTGAAAAAGGAAGCTTTGCAGAAATATCTAGAGAACTATAATTCCAATTCCTTGGAAGCAATCATTCACCAAATCGAAAACGGTAAAAATGCAATGCCTGCTTTTAAAGATAAATTAAGCGCCCAAGAAATTTATGAGGTAGCAGCTTATGTTTATCAAAAAGCAGAACAAGGTTGGTAGGATAGCAACAAAGATTGGGGACTGGGAGGAAAAAACCCTGTCCCGAATCCCTGTTTTCTAGTTTTGATTTCTACTGTTTTTGATTTGACGCAATTTCTCAACTAGATTTTGACTCGGTTGTTCTGCAGGTTGCTGCTGCTGATTTTGGTTTTCTTTTTGCTCAGCTGTAGGTTTGGTAGTAACCGGGGATGAAGGATTAACTTTTACCGGTTGCCACGGGGGTGATTGTTGATTGGTGGTTGCTTGGGTAGTAGTAGCAGGAGATGGAGGATTAACTTTTACCGGTTGCCACGGGGGTGATTGTTGATTGGTGGTTGCTTGGGTAGTAGTAGCAGGAGATGGAGGATTAACTTTTACCGGTTGCCATTGTGGTGGTAATGGTTTAGCCGATAAATTTTCCTGGGGCGATCGCACTGGCTGTTTTCTGTCTCCTTGTGGATTAGATACAGGTTGCGTTTTCTTAAGTTGCAAAGGTGGTAGTTCTTGAGGAACTAAAGAAGGCGATTTTGGTACATTACTAGCTGCAGTAGTGTTGTTGGTGGGGTTAAAAGACAAACTAAACGGGTAGTATTTCGGCCTTCCGTTTGCTTGCACCGGTTTTTTTTGGAAATAGTCTCTAAAAAATTCTCTAGCCGCTGTTTTTAGTTCCGATGAAACAGAATTATCTAAAAATTCAATTGTTTCAACTTTTCCTTCACTGTCTACAACTAAACCACCTTCGATTTTTCCTGTCTGTGGTTTTTGAGTATTAATAGTTTCGGATATGGGTTGTTTGGTTTCTATGTTGGGATATTGCTGCCTAACTTTTTGAAACTGTTCTGAAAATGTAGTAGTTTTTGCGATTAACTGCTGTGTTGTTGGAGACTTAGAAATTGTCGGTGTTCCCGAAGGCAACTCCGACCCCGACGGCGTGGGTATTGACTGTTGCTGCTGCCATGGCGGCAAACTCGTATCTGCCAATGCCAGTTTATCTCCCACTTGAGGAGTTGGAGCAATAGGAGCAACGAATTCCTGCACCTGCTGACTAGCTGAAGGAGAATTTGTAGCACTAGAAGGAACAGCAGGAAGATTGGCAGTTATATCCACTGGAATTTTAGCAGCTTGAAGCTCCGGCAAGTTTCCAGCTAAAGGCGGCGGCGAAGATGGGCTGTTTGAGGGTAGAGATTGGGGCGCTCCCAGGGCGATTTTTTCCCTGTAATTAGGAATTTCTCTGTCATTGACACGAGGAAGTGATGGAATGGAATTTTCCTTAAAGTTTAAATTTTTTGATTCCAGTTTTAGATCTCTTTCTTGAGGTATGCGAGTATATTGGTTTTTGGGCAAGGAAACGATGTTAAGGCTGTCGGAAGATAAAGGTGGTTCTACAAGATGTTCTGATGGCTGCGCAGGTAAAACAATCGGTTTTTTGCCAAAGGTCAAACTAGGGGGAACTTGGGGAACCAGAGGAAGTTGGGGTGGTTGTGCTTGTGGTGGCTGCTTATTACTTTCAGGCTTACTGACACTTTGTGGCAAACGATTTTGTTCTGCTTGGCTCAGTGTCACAAGTCCAACAGTTTTCGGTGAAGTTGTTTCTTTAGGTTTCGATTCTATCGGTACCAACGGTAAGAGGAACGCAATTGCACCGTGGATACCAACAGAGGCTAGAACAGCTATCCCGGTTGGCTGGCTTAGGAATTCTGGTACGTTTTTCAGTATGGAGACGTATGACATAATTATTTATCGTTCACTCGGCTTGGTTGCTGTTAATTACCAATTGTATTTTTTAGACTCTATAAAGATCCGGTAATTGCGTTCTTTTACCAATCATAACTTCCTGCCATGAAACTCCAAACAGGAAAATTGCCAACGGAACCAGTGATTATTTTTTTAAATAGGTTTATTTTACTCAAAAATGGGAGCGACTAAAGCTCTCGTTGCAAAGAATTTATTTTTGATTACTCAGCTTTTTCCACAGCGAGAAATCAGACAGTTTTCGCTGGAAACAGAACCTGGTTAAGTAAGTAAAAATAATTAACTAAAGTAGATTTTTATACAAATAATTTGAGCAAAAAGTTCCTTCCAAGTAACTTTTTACCGTGTTTGTTGTGGGTTAATACCAAATTTTGTCTTTTAGCAGTGATAGCAATTTATTTGCTGGTTAGTATTGAGCAATTTATTACTTTTCGCGAAGCGTGCCGGATGGCATCGCAATATTTAGCAATCACTTTGAGCGTAATTATAATAGCCTGCCATTTTCAGTTTAGCTTGTATTTGAGCTAGGAACACTGCTTGTAAATAAGCTTTCCAAGTAATTAATCTTGAATGTTACAGTAAATTACGTATAGGTTGCTAGCAAACTTAAAATCTAAAATTCCAAATTGCAAATGCCATTACCAACAGTTATTATGCCCGGATATTTAGAAAGCGCGATCGTTTATTATCCGCTACAAAAATATTTGCAAAATTTTGGTTTTCCAACAGTAACTGTTCCACTGTGGCGACGTGATTAGTTGGTCACCTTAGGAGGTAGACCGGTAAAGTCTATTTGACAGCAACTAAATTGCACGCTCAGGCAACTGCTGCAACAACACAATGCTTCACAAATGAATTTGGTTGCTCACTCTGCAGGAGGCTGGATATCTCGGTCAAGTTCAAGGGTCTGTTTGGAACGCTCATCCTTTGATTGCTGCTTTGATTACTCTGGGGACGCCAAATTTTAGTCGAGAACGCTGGACAGGCTGGAATTTAAATTTTGTTAATAATAATTAACCTGGAGCATTTTACAAAAATGTTCGTTATTTTTGCGTAGCTGGAAAAACGATTTTTGGTGAAAAGGGACGGGAAGTTGGCTAGCTTACAGTAGCTATCAGTTAACCTGCGGTAAAGGTAACACCTGGGGAGACAGAATTACTCCTGTTGAGGTTGCTCATTTAGAAGGAGCGGAAAATATTGTCATCGTTCGCGGAGCGTGACGGATGGCATTAGGTGTGAGACATTCTCTCAGAAGCTCTGGAATTTGGTATGGTTCTCCAGAAGCTTTAAAAAACTGGGTGCATTATTTAGCTTCAGGAAAGATATGTGCGACGTTTTAACAATTCTTAGCTAAACTTGTAATAAAAATATATATTTGGCGAAAGAGCGGTGAGGTATGCAAAACACCGAGTTCGATAGGGTAATGCTGCGAGTGGCAACAATACTTTCAGTGGTAATTTTGACGCTATCACTGATTGCCGCTTCCAGCGGAATTTTACTATCTTTTTACTACGAGCCTGCTGCAGGAAGGGCTTACCAGTCACTGAGAACGATCGCCCAACAAGTACCGTATGGCTGGTTATTTCTTAAAGCTCACAACATAGCTGGAAATGCAGTAATTGCGATCGCCCTGATTCAAATCGTGGTGATATTTCTAAGCAGACAATTTCGCCCGAGTTGGTTAAGCGCTTGGATAAGCGGAATTTTATTTACCTTAACGGTGATGGGCTTGTCGTGGACAGCAATGATTTTAAGCTGGGATCAAGAAGGTTTTTGGCGCTTTAGCATCGAATTGGGAACCGTGGAAGCAATTCCTGTCATTGGTTCGCAATTGCGGGAAATTCTCACTGGCGGTGGCGCCATCAGCACCCTCACCGTTCAACGTCTTTACACGCTCCACAGTTACATTCTCTCCCTAGCTGCAGTTATTATTTCTGTAATACATTTGTTAAGTCTACTGTGGCAGGAAAAAAATACTCCAGCAACTAATTGTTCGCCAAAGTTAAATCAAGGTGCAGGAGCATCACTGGCAGAAAATTGAGATAACCTCGCCATGGGAATTTCCTCGACTTCTGGTAGTTTTTCCAACGAAAGTTGAGTAGACTGGCTAGCACCCGATAGTCGTTTTAAAAGACTGGGTCTGGGATCGTGTAACAAGTAGATAATGCGATCGCCCACTTGCCAAGTTTCATCTGCAGCCATAATCTGCAACTTCTCATCCCTTTCTAAAAACAGCGGTACCAACTCCCCTGTACGCATTAATGCTTGCAATTGTGCTTTTTGCAAAGAAAAACCAGGCTCCTTTAAAGTTGTCATTCCTAACTTTACTTGTCCATCATTTAAGTACTGATTCCAAGTTTTAATTTGCAAATCTGGCACAAAAGCTTGGCTGACTTTGGGATTACTACTGGAATTATGAGATTTCGGATCGCGGGGAAAAACTGCCAACACGCGTGGGGGGTGAAATTCCTCTGCAGCTCGTTGCGCCAAAACAAAATTTACCTCGCCGTTTTTGGTCATGGCCAGAAAAGTTCCCATGGAAGCCAGTCCTGCCTTTTCTAAAACATTAGCATCCAAAGCACTGCTAGTTAATACCTGAAGATTTTGTGCTTGAGCCAGCTGACTTGCTTGAGTGTCGGTATCAATCATCACTACTGGTTCTCCCCGTTCTTGCAACAGGCGAGCAACTAAAATACTCAAAGGATTGCAACCAACAATAACTGCTCCTGTGGCTTGTTTGGAGGTGATTTGCAACCATCTGGCAACCCAACCAGCTGTTAGCCCTTGACAGAATACTGTCATGATAATTGTTAGAAAAACCAAAGCCTTAATGGCATCACCACCGTTAATACCGTGCTGTGTCAGCAGAATTGCAAACAAAGAAGCCACAGAAGCAGAAACAATTCCCCGAGGTGCTACCCAGCTTAAAAAAAGCTTTTGTCGCCAGTTCAGGTCACTATTCCACGTACACAATAGAATATTAATCGGACGAACTACAAACATTAAAGCTAAAACAGTAAATACACTTCCCCAACCCAAGGCAAACACGCTGGCGATGGATAAGTCTGCTGCTAGCAATATAAACAGCACTGAGACGCAGAAAATAGTCAGCTGACCTTTAAAGTGTCGCAGCAATCGTTCTTCGGGCACGGAAGCAGCTCCAAACACTAGTCCCGCTACTACAGTTGCCATTAATCCTGATTCGCTGCGAATTACCTGTCCTAATGCAAATAAACCCCACAAACTAGCTAAAACAAATAAATTTTTTAACTCAAAAGAAAGAAAATTGGTACGCTTGCAAATCAAAGCCATTAGCCAACCACCTGCTGCGCCAATAGCTCCCCCCACACTCAAGCGCATGAATACACTGCTGATGGCAACTACTGGATCGGGATTATCGTTTAATATCGTGTTCAAAACCACAACGGCAAGGATGGCTCCGACTGGGTCGATTAAAACCCCTTCTCCTTCCAAAAGTGTAGCAACTTGACGCTCCACGTTAATTTGCTTGAGCAACGGACTAATCACAGTAGGTCCTGTAACCACGACTAAGGAAGCGTACAGAAGGGCGATCGGCCAAGGAAATTCTGCTAGCCAATGAGCTGCCATACTGCCACCGAGTAAAGTAATTAGGGTTCCCAAGGTGACGAGTAGTTGCAAAGAAGTAGAAACTTTGTTTAACTCTCGCAGTTCTAAATTCAGACCGCCCTCAAACAAAATTATTGCCGTTCCTAAGGCAACAATCACTTCCAGTCCTGTACCGAGCAACTGTGGATGCAGTACTCCCACAGCGTCAGGCCCGAGCAAGATACCAAATAGCAATAAAAATACGATGCTGGGTACCCGCAGATATGCTGCCAGTACTTGAGCGCTAATGCCTGCAAAAACGGCGAGCACTATTTGCAGGGTAATTTCAAAAGATTCTTCCATGTCGGAGATTTTGAGTACTGTTTTTCAAAATCTTTTGTAAAGAATTGTAAAATTTACTAGCACAGGCGGCAATGTCTCCTTTGCCACTATTTGTTAGTTTCATAAATTCCCTCATACTGAGTTTCGTATCTGACAATGCTTTTTTCGCAGGTACCCTAATGTCTTAAATATATAGGGGTGAAAGCCAAAGAAGTGTTCCCAAAAGTGTATTTTTTTAAGCATTTGCTTTTTTTTGACTTTTACTTTCACCCAGTTTAGCCGTTGCCGCCATATTTTGTGAAATACTCCTTGGCGAAACCTGTTGACATCTACAGTAAAAACCGTTAAATTTATAAAAGTGTGAAGTGCGCCCCCATCGTCTAGAGGCCTAGGACACCTCCCTTTCACGGAGGTAACGGGGATTCGAATTCCCCTGGGGGTATGTATAAATCTTGAAATAACATCCCAGAAGAGGTCTTTGCTGGTAGTATTGCTCGCAAACCAAAGCAACTTCCTTATTTCTTAACCGCTACATAATCCTACTTTTTCATGCGCCAAGATAGAATACAGAAATCTATCCCTTAAGAAAGAAGAAAAAAGGCGCAACCGCTCAGTCAAACGGGTACGGATGACAAAAATGATACAACTCAAAGACGCGGTCAAATCGATTTTACCAAAACCCTTAGTCAAGACAGTTCAAAATCTTCGATACGAAGCTTCTATCCGCAGGTTGCGCGGTTTAGATTTCCACTTGAATTTTCCAGACCGATTTATACTAGAAGATATTATTATTCCCTACTTTGTCAATCGCAGCGAATTTCACAAGATTTTGTTTGTTGGCTGTGAGTGGTATACAAAACCTTACAAAAAATACTTTAAAAATAAAGAATATTGGACAATAGAAATCGAGCCCCAAAAAGCTAAATACGGCTCAAAGGAGCATCATATCACAGATGCACTGCAAAACCTCAGCTTGCACGTAGCAGAGAATTATTTTGATTTAATAATTTTCACCGGAGTGTTCGGACACGGCATTAATAGGAAGGAAGATACAGAACAAGCATTTGCTCAGTGTTTTCAATGTTTGCGTGCTGGGGGAATTTTAGTTTTTGGCTGGGATGACAAACCAGAGTACAAGCCTTTTCCCGTACTAGAAGAATGCGAGAATTTAAAGAAATTTGCACCTTATTTCTTTCCACCCCTCGCCACAGCAAATTATATAGTTAAAGACTGTCCCTTCGGACACAGGTTTGATTTTTATATCAAACCAAATTGATAGCAAGTATCTCTTGCTTTGTAATGGTAACAAAAAAACTCCCGATCCTTGGGATCGAGAGTGGTAAGCTTAATTGAGAGAGCTATCATGATTACTTGGTGGCAGCACCTTGTGGGCCTTGTTGAGCAAGTTTTTCTTGAATTCTTTGCTTAGCAGCTTTGAATTGTGTGGCCAATTGCTCGGTTTGCTCAGTGCTGAGGTTGTTGCGAATAGCAGCGAACATCGTGCTTTCTTCTTGACGAACGTGGTCGCCAACAGCATCCATCAGTTGTCTGATTTTATCTTTGAACTGAGAAGAGGAAGGACTGATCGCCTTGATTTGCTCTAATTCCTGCTTCATCTGCGCTTGTTCGTCATACAATTCTTGAGTATCTGCTTCACCGTAGAAGGGACGTACTCTTGGGTAGACGACTTCTTCTTCTGCTTCTGCATGAGCAGTGAGGTCTTTGTAGATTTGACCGAAGTATTCTTGAATCTTTTGCGGGTCGTTGCTGGCCAGTAATTCAGTAAATAGAGTATTTACTTTACTGTGATCCAGGCGAATTAGATCCTGGATGTTCATATCGCTTTTATCAGTAGTTTGGGTAACAGCACTACCGAAAACTCCGCTCAATGCGGCCATAGCATCTTGGACACGTCCCCAGATACCTTGATCTGGTTCTTGTCCAGTTAATTCGCGAACACCCAAAATTTCCAGAATACCCTTGAGCTGCTCTTGGTGAGCGCGGTTTTCGAAGTTGACGGTGTTCAAGGGTCCGATCGCCAAGAGTACATCAGCGCCGACTTTTTGAGCAGCTTTGTGAATTGTCAAACCGGACATGACCTGCTGGTGTTTGAGCAACTCATGTTGGAAGACTTTTTCATACAAGCTCAGCTCTGAGCTTTGCATCAATTGTCCCAGCTTTTGTACTATTTCTTTAGCATTTTTGCTGGGCTCAGCTTGAATACCGTACTGTACATTTACGGTTTCTATAATGCCCAGATTTTTGTTGTCATCATCGAGCATCTTCTGAATGCGATCGCGAATTTCGGAATCAGAAATTTCTCTTAAAAGATGCTGCTCATTTTCAATCAGCAATTTTTGAATTTCTTTCATTTCTGCCAATTTTCTAGCAATGGCAGTGCGCTTGGTATCGTCTAAAGTCGTTACCATGTTTAGTTCTCCCCTAAAAAACCGTGTTGCTTGTATTCTTAACAATTTCAAGGTTGGCACATTGTTTCAGAGTGCTCCATCTTTCTTTTGAGCGATAACCCTGGAACCTGAGATATAAAAATTTCAACTTTCAGGATAATTTCTACAAGCAAGTAGCATTTATACTTTTAGACAGATAACTTCTATAACTACACTCCACCGCCAGGTAGATAAATTTTGATTTTTGCTTTTCTAAATTGACTGCAGAGCAGTCAAATAGCAGGAGATTCGTCGTAATGTCTAAAAGTTCTGGACTAGGAGAACAAGCGCACAAACATGGTGCAGAAATAGGTTTATCTAGCCAGTTAGATGCAGTAGAAAATTCAGATGTCAACATCAAAGCTGAACTGCTGAATCTAGTTCAGGGACAGGTAGAAGTTACCTCCATCAGGGGGGAGGTTTGGTAATGTAGCAAGACCTGCAGGCGAAAGAACTAGAAATGGATATTAATGCAGTACTCTGCGTGAGTCAAAACTGACAAACAGTAACTTTAGAAAATGTCGAAGCTCCCAACGACCAACAAACATCACTAGAAGTAATAAAAGCTTTAGTAGATGCTACTAGCAAAATCTTAGATTTGAAGAATTTTCAACTGTAAGGAATGAACTTGCGGTACTTAAATTTAGAAGTAGAACCAGGAAAACTGCAAGCTGGCGTCGCACGATTTACTTTGTCTTAATTTATGCTGTTGACTGTGTTGAAATTAAAATTTTTGATTAACAACAAAAGGAGTAGAAATTATGGAAACTCAACAAAGAAAAACGACTCCTTATCCTAACATTCCTGCTTTTTTGGAAAGCGACGATAGAGAATTTCGCGATACCGGAGTACCCAGTACAGTGGCGATTGCAGGTCATCCCATCCATCCGATCTTGGTGCAATTTCCGATTTCATTTCTGGTGGGAGCGCTATTAACTGATGTTACTTTCTGGATAACTGACGATACGTTCTGGGGACGAGCTTCTTTTTGGCTCATACTTGCGGGTTTGGTAGGAGGTATCGCCGCAGCTTTGACGGGTATTCTCGACTTTTTAAGAATCGGACGAGTTCGCAAACGCACCGCAGGTTGGGCGCACTTGATTCTCAATGTTACTGCTTTGGTACTAGCAGCTGTTAACTTAGTTTGGCGCTGGAAGAATCCTATTGCAGCTATACTACCCTGGGGAATTGCGCTTTCAGCGATCGTCGCGTCTGTTCTGGGTGTTTCTGGTTGGTATGGTGGCGAATTGGTGTACAGACATAAAATATCTGTAATTGGCGATGGTAATCCCGACGGTCCCTAGCAAGATAAGAATTTCATCTTTTCAGCGCCGGACTCTGGATGTGTGTTGATGCTATTACCTAGTACTGGTGTTCAATCTCAACAGCGATGGGATCGTCGTGAAGTGCAATAATTCAAGAAAAAGGATGGCAAGGTGAGTGCTTGGACATTAACTAATCTAGGTAGGTGCACGCAAAAGCGGATTTTCATTTACCGCTTGAGAGCCTTCATTGACAATGCTATCCGCTTTAATTTCTCGTTCACTTCTAAGACTCGCACCTTGACCAGTTGTCCCACCTTGACAACTTTTTTAGGGTCGTCTACGTATCTGTCTGCAAGTTGGGATATGTGTACCAGACCATCTTGATGAACGCCAATATCGACAAAAGCCCCAAAATTGGCTACATTTGTTACTACTCCCTCTAATTCCATTCCCACTTTCAAGTCAGAAATTTCTTTGATTGTTGGTTGGAAGGTGGCATACTTAAATTCCGCGCGGGGATCTCTACCTGGTTTTTCCAATTCTTTGAGAATATCGCGCAACGTTGGTTCACCGATAGTAGCGGTGACGTATTTTTTCAGGTCTGCTGGTTTGAGTTTGGCAGCAATTTGCGTTACTTGTTGTAAGGGTATGTTTAAGTCTGCAGCGATCGCTTCTACTATCCCGTAACTTTCCGGATGCACGGCGGTATTATCTAAGGGATGGCTACCGTTGCGAATCCGCAGAAAACCCGCCGCCTGCTCAAAGGTTTTCGGTCCCAATTTCGGAACTTTCAGTAATTGTTGGCGATTTTGAAACGCTCCATTTTGGTTGCGATATGTAATTATATTATTGGCGATCGCAGGTGTGATTCCAGAAACAAAGGTTAAAAGTTCTTTAGAAGCAGTGTTCAAATCTACACCCACGTAATTAACGCAACTTTCTACAGTTTCATTCAGTTTCTTCTGCAACAGCTTTTGGTCTACATCGTGTTGGTATTGTCCCACACCGATAGATTTGGGATCGATTTTGACTAATTCTGCTAGAGGATCTTGCAAGCGACGACCGATACTGATTGCTCCGCGTACGGTCACGTCTAAGTCGGGAAATTCCTCTGCTGCTGCTTTGCTGGCGCTGTATACGGATGCTCCTGACTCGTTAACTATGACTTTAATTGGTTTGCGATCCAAAGTTTGCAGTACTTCTTGTACAAACTCATCTGTTTCCCGAGAAGCAGTACCGTTACCGATGGCAATTAATTCTATTTTGTGCTTCGCAATCAGATTTTGCAGGGTTTGTGCAGCTTGAGTACGTTGTTCTAGTCCTTGGTGCGGAAATATAGCTTGATATTCTAAAAATTTTCCCGTGCGATCGACAATAGCTACTTTACAACCAGTTCTAAACCCCGGATCGATCGCCATTGTCGGTTTCATTCCCGCAGGTGGAAAAAGCAGCAACTCCCGCAAATTCACTTCAAATGTCTTGATAGATTCTATGTCTGCGTGCAGTTTTTTAGCAGCAATTACTTCGCTGATTAAAGAAGGTTTCATCAAGCGATGAAATGTATCTTTGAGCATTTCTCGATAAAAGTTGCTCACAGAAGGATGTTTGCAGTGAATTTCTTGCGACTGTAAATAGGAAAGCACCACATCTTCGTCAAAAGCAATATCAAAACTCAATACTTTCTCTTTTTCACCACGACACAGCGCCAGCATGTTGTGAGGTGCGATGTTTTTCACCTTCACCTGATAGTGACGGTACATCTCAAATTTTGTCGTTCCCGGAGGATATTCATCTTTAATGCGGGAGACAAATATTCCTTCTTCTAAAAGATATTCTCTGATATATGTCCGTAAATGTGCTTTTTCTGCCACTTCTTCCCCAAGAATACTAGCAGCACCCTTTAATGCTTCCTCTAAGGTTGTGATTTGCTTTTGTTCAGATACGTACTTGAGTGCTTCTGCTTCTAAAGATAGGGGTGCAGCATTTTTAGTGTTGAGCGATTTAATGAATTCTGCTAGCGGTTCTAGTCCTTTTTCTTTAGCAATGGTGGCGCGAGTGCGGCGCTTGGGGCGGTAAGGTAGATATAGATCCTCTAGTTCTGTTTTTTGCAAGCAAGCTTCGATTTTGGCTTGCAGTTGTTCAGTAAGTTTGCCTTGCTCGGCGATCGCCTTTAAAATCACTACTTTGCGTTCTTCTAGTTCTTTTAAGTAATCATATCTATCTGCTAGTTGACGTAGTTGAATTTCGTTCATTTCTCCGGTACGCTCTTTACGATACCGTGCAATGAAGGGGATAGTTGCACCCTCCGCTAAAAGTTCCAGCGCGTTTTCCACTTGGTAGGGTTTGAGGTTCAATTCAGCAGCTAACAGTTGGGGAATGTTCAGCATCGGACCTTAAGTTAGAAAAGCTGTTCAGTCAAGATAGTACTAAAGTAAGACGCTAATAATTTACTAAACGATGTTGGCTTTTGGAGAGGCACAATGTTAAGCTAATATATCGGACACATTCTGAAATCTTAATTAATTATACTGTTGTTATTTTCCATAGCCTGTAAATAGGACGAAGGGAAGTGTAAATCTCAACACGTTTTGCCAGTAGCTTGGCTATAGCTTCTGGTTTTTTGTTCAGGGGTGAAGAAAAATGCCTTTGTTGTTTATAATTCCACTTTTGGCTGGTTTAATAGCTGGCTACATTTTTAAAACAAGTACCGATGAAATCGGACAGCTTACAGGCGTGGTCGCAGCTATTAGCTTGATTCTGAGTTTGGTTTTAGCACCTTGGCAGCTGCAGGTTTTGATATTGATCGTGGTTTTAGCTAGTACCCAAAAACTATTAGTACAAAACGAGTACCAGTCAAAGTTAAAGAAAAATTATCAAAAGCAGGATTTCGGTAGCAATAATAGTAAAATTCTAGGTCATAAAAGTGAAAGTAAAGATGTGATGCTAGAAGCTAGGGAACGAAAAATTATCGGGAAGTACCGGGGGATCCCTTTCAAAATTACTCAACTACCAAAAATGCACTGAGCGATCGCCTAAAGACTCCAGGTTTTGTTTCCAGCGCCTGCATCCATGTATTAGCAGTCACGCGTTTTGATTGAGACAATAAACGAAATTTACCATGCCACCTCAGTTTTTATCACCGGGTAATGTGCTTGCACCAGGAAATTTGCGTCGAGTACATCACATCGCTTTGGATGTTATAAACATGCAGACTTCCCGGCATTTTTACGGTACTGTTTTAGGTTTGCGCGAATTAACGAAAGAAGAAGTTCCTCTAACTTTAAAAACATTAGTAGCCCAGCGTAAAGTTGCCAACTTTGTCACTCCAGACGGAACTATTTTGGAAGAATTATCACCTCCCAATCCCGATCCGGAGCACGCTTTGACGAGAGTGTATAATTTAGCCTTTTGATACTGCTGTGAAAATATCAAAGAAAATCAAATCGAAATTGCCTCCGGACCGGTAACCCGTCCCATAGGACGTGGTGTATATTTTTACGATTCCGACGGATTGATGATAGAAATTTGTTGCGATCCGGAATAGGGAGAGGGTGAAAGCGCACTGACCATTAGCCGCACTAACAGTGACAATGCAAATATATCAGGTCATCGAACAAGTCTTCAAAAAACCTCCTATTGCCCACGATCCCACCAAGCAGTCATTAAAAGCGTGGGCGATGTATTGCTTGCGAGATCGAGGTTTCAAAGTGGTATACGCTCAAAACTCGGACTTTGCCATTGAAACAAAACAAGGAGATAAACTCTACCTGCGAGTCACAAATACTCCTGATAGCTTAGATCCTGAATTTGGTTGGATTGTTTGGGACAGCGCTAGTAAAACTGCTAGCTTTACTCCTCCTCAAACTTGAAGAAAAACGATAAAGTTAAATTTCCCACGGTTGTAGTTCGCGATTGTACCATTCTCCCTGAAAGCGTTCTGCCACAAACGGTCTGATGACAAATTTGGGTGGACGACCGTCTTTGACATCGATGCGCGCGAAGGAGTAGGGAAGTCGCTTCCAAGCATCGTAACCATTGCGACCAATAAATAACAAGGAATCTGCAACTTTACGTAAAGAAGTACCTGTGGAGTCGGGAAAAGCCTCCATTAATTCCGGACCTTGCTCGCGCTGGCGTCGGGGACGACGACCGCTACCACCGCAAATAATGCAGTGGAGGTGGGAATCGCCGTGTCCGGTGTCTGTAGTGCGGAGATATTCCAGACAGTGGGCGTGACCGTTTAAAATTAAATCGACAAGGGGGCGTCCTTGCGTCGCACCACCAAGAGTCTGCGCCACCTCGTCCAGACACGCACGCAAACGATGGCGAACTGCTAAAGTTTGGGCCTGGTCCCACTTACTGGCTTCGGTAACGTAGGGAGGATGATGAAAATATACCACGCGTCCGCGCACTTGGTCGGTATGCCAAGATTCTATCAGTCTTTGTTTGAACCATTGTAACTGTTCAAAGTCAACGGCGGGTTCGCGGTGGGATGCTAGTTGTTTTTCAATGTCGATTTTGATTTCGTCGATTTGGTATAACTTGGCTTTGAGAGCATCGAGCTGTTCTGCGTCTTCAGGGCGATCGGGGTTGAGGCGATCGCACGCATTTAAAATCCGCATCTCCTCTTGTTCGATTTCCTGGCGACGTTTTTCTAACTGACGGCGACTTGCTTCTCCTTCTTTGGTAGCGGGTAGGGGCGATGGTTCGTTAAAAGTATTTGAGTCCAAAGCAAAAAAATCAATACCGCCGTAGCGAAAGGTATAATAACGGTTGGGCAAGCGAGTAAAACGCCCTGGTTCGTAGCGCAAGCAACGTCCTGTTTCTGTTTTGGCACTGTAGTGCTCGTCAAGGTGAAATTCTAGCTCTTGCTGGGATTGGAATCGCTTGAGATAGTCAAGGAATGCTCTGGCAAAGGCATCTCCTTGTTCGGAACCATACCAACCAATTTCGATATTTTTGTAACGGAACAACCGACGTAAAGGTAAGGTACTTCCTGCTAGCAACCGGTACATCAACGGTACATCGTAGTAATCGTGGTTGCCAATAACCGGTAAAATCGGAGTCAGAAAGGTGATGCGATCGTAGAAAATAGATTTGGGGTTTTCACCGCCGACAAGAAATTCTCGATAGGGTTCGATGAAATTTTCCGGATAGTACTCGCGGGAACCAACTATATAAATTACGTCTCCAGTATGCAAAACAAAACTGCATTCCTGACGGTGGGGAAGCATTAGTTCAGCGACTCGGCGTTGAGGATTGTGTCGAGTTTTCGAACCGCTATCACCGATTACCAGAAAAGAAAATTCTGGATTATCTGAATTGCCATCATCGATAACCATGCTGGTTTGATCTATTTTCCGGGAAACGATACTTGGATGCAACCAGCATACCCTTTCTTTCATCTTTTGTATTTTCACAGGTATGGGTGGATCGGAAATGAATTTCATTGGCAATTACTCCAGGATGCAGAATTCTCTCAAAACGCCTGTTTTTTGCATCCCGATTGTAACTATTTCTGGTGCAGTTCCTATGGGGAAGAAAAGCAAAAACCGCTAAAAGCTGAAATTGCTTTGCAAGGAATGCAACCTGTTTGGCGCAAAGTTTGTGCCAATTTGAGGATTGGAAATGATTTTGCAAAGATCGATGTAGTAGGGGAGACCTATCTTTCGAAACTTGGACAAAATAACCAAAAAGAATGCAACCAAGGTCGCAAAGCTAGCTGCTTGCATCAAGTCGAGGTGGAAGTTTTCTTCAACCACACTTCACAGCTAGCTAACTAGGTAGCTGCACGGCGATCGCCACTTTACTTTCTCCAGATATCCCAAATCAAGCAGTTTTGTGCTTTATAATATACGGTAAACAAATCGAATTACCGTTGATACATGGTGGAAAGAAAAGAAACGTGACTGTTCCAAGAAAGCAAAAAATTTCTCACAAAGCATCCCAATTCACAGAGTCAGTAATTCGAGAAATGACCAGAGTTGCACTCAAGTACGATGCTGTGAATTTAGCCCAGGGATTTCCCGATTTTCCTTGTCCACCCGAATTAAAACGAGCAGCTTGTCAGGCTGTAGAAGAAGATATTAATCAGTATGCGATTACTTGGGGAGATAAAGCTTTTCGTGAAGCCATAGCAGAAAAAGTGCGTTGGTATCTGGGTTTGCATGTTGATCCAGAACAAGAAATTACTGTTACCTGCGGTTCCACAGAAGCAATGGCTGCAGCTATACTAGCCACAGTCAATCCAGGCGAGGAAGTAATAGTATTTGAACCGTACTACGAAAATTACGGTCCGGATGCTATTTTAGCTGGTGCTACTCCTCGTTACGTACCGTTGCACCCACCCGAGTGGACATTTGACGAAACACAATTGCGTCAGGCGTTTAGCGATCGCACAAAAGCCATTATCATTAACACGCCTCACAACCCGACAGGAAAAGTATTTACTCGGGAAGAACTAAGTTTCATCGCCGAACTTTGCCAGCAGTGGGATGTCCTAGCGCTTACAGATGAAATCTACGAACACATTCTCTACGACCAAACGCAGCATGTAGCTTTAGCAACTCTACCAGGAATGGGCGAACGAACCATTACCATCAACGGTCTTTCTAAGACCTACAGCGTCACTGGTTGGCGAATTGGTTATATTTTGGCGAATTCCCATTTAACAGCAGCAATTCGCAAAGTTCATGATTTTCTGACCGTGGGCGCACCAGCACCCCTGCAAAGAGCGGGAGTTGCGGCGATGCAACTTCCTGCAAACTACTACGAAGAATTAGCAAAACTTTATCACCAAAAGCGAGCTCGGATTCTACAAATTTTAGATGCAGTGGGAATACCCTACTTCCTTCCCAAGGGAGCTTACTACGTGTTTGCCGATATCTCTGCTTTTGGTTACAAAAACGATGTGGAATTCACGGAATTTTTAATTAAAGAAATAGGTGTGGCAGTAGTTCCTGGTTCTAGCTTTTTCTCAAATGCAGATAAAGGTAAAAATTTTATCCGATTCTGTTTTAGTAAAAAACTAGAAACCCTAGCTAAAGCACAAGAACGCTTACTAAAACTGCAAGCTATTCTACAAACTACTAGATGAGCTAATATCCAATTCCTAAAAAGCAGGACAATACATATTTGGCAGCGAGTACTGAAATGCTCGCTTTTTTAGCCTGCGAAAAGTTAAGGATTGTTAAAAGTTCTTAAATTCCTTCGACTGTTATCTATCTTTAGGGACAAAAAGTTTGCAAACAAAAATTAATCTGCATAGGGGCAATGGCACATAGAATTTCTCAATCCCCAGGGAAACTTTGATTCTCAAAACA
>Ga0272448_1000436_pt1 | contig 64909 bp, 51 predicted proteins | sample YNPCB0191_FD_202220 | JGI IMG/M metagenome (GOLD analysis project Ga0272448, IMG submission 202220) | Hot spring sediment microbial communities from Yellowstone National Park, WY, United States - YNP-CB-019-1 | ecosystem: Environmental > Aquatic > Thermal springs > Hot (42-90C) > Sediment... | reverse complement strand
ACGGACTGCGAGTTTTGCTGTCTCGGCGAGGGATGAACTGCGCCTTGTGTCGCTCCACTCCCCCGACGGCTCCAACCGTTCAACTCCGCCTTTTCAACACCTCCTAGAAAAAACGGGGAATGTCCTTGGTGATTCGCGGTTGAATCGCGCCGCCCCTTGGGGTACATATCCCCCGCCCATGAGTCCCAACGCAACACCCAAGGCACAGCGAGTGAACCTGCGCCGCCCCGATGTGATGGCGGCGGTGCGGGAACAGGTGGAACAACACTATCGCAGCCAGATTGTCGAAAAACTCCGCCAGCGCGGCAGCGTGCTGGAAGCGGCGGGGTTGACCGTGCGACTGGCCAAGGAGTTCGGTTTTTGCTACGGCGTGGAGCGGGCCATTGACCTCGCGTATGCGGCGCGCAAGGTTTTTCACGACCGCAACATCTACATCCTCGGCGAAATCATTCACAACCCCGAAGTCAATGATCAGCTTCTGGCCATGGGCATCAAGTTTCTCTCCGGGCCACACAAAAGCGCCGATATTGACCAATTGACCGCCGACGATGTTGTGATCATCCCGGCGTTTGGCGCTCAGATGGAGATCATGAACAAACTCAACGCCAAAGGCTGCCAACTGGTGGACACCACCTGCGGCGACGTGATGAGCGTCTGGAAACGCGTCACCCAAAACGCCAGAGAACGTTTCACCTCCATCATCCATGGCAAATCCAAACACGAGGAAACCCTGGCCACCAGTTCCCGCCCGATTGCCATCGAAGGGGGACACTACCTCGTCGTCCTCAATGTCGCCGAGACCGACTTTGTCTGCGATTACATCCGCAACGGAGGCAACAAGGAAGCGTTCCTTCAAAAATTCAAAGGCGCGTGCTCGCCGGGATTTGATCCCGACCAGCATCTGGTCGCCATCGGCGTGGCCAACCAGACAACCATGCTCCGCAGCGAGACCGAAGAGATTCAGCGGCGTCTGCGGCAGGCTATGCTCGACCGTTACGGCGCGGAGAATCTCGACAAACATTTCCGTATGTTCGACACCATCTGCGGCGCCACCCAGGAACGACAGGACGCCCTGATCGAATTGCTCAAGCAACCGTTGGACATGATGATCGTCGTCGGCGGCTACAATTCTTCCAACACCTCTCATCTGGCCGAGTTGAGTGAGGCCTGTGTGCCAACCTTTTTCATCAAAAACGCCAACGAAATCCTTTCCGCCAAAGCCATTCGCCATTTCAACCTCCACCAACAACAGGAAGTACTCACCGAAAACTGGTTGCCGGACGGCCCCGTCTCCATCGGCATCACCGCCGGCGCCTCCTGTCCGAACAACTTGATTGACGACACGGTCCGACGGCTGTTTGCGTTGCGTGGCGTCAATGTGGACGAAATCATCGCCAATCACTGAGAACCTCATCCCATGCACCGATCCCTACCCCGATTCCCAACGACTGAACTCGCCGAAATCGAATTCCCCAAGGAAGTCTCGCGCCTGCGCGAACTCGCCTACAACCTCTGGTGGACCTGGTCGCCACAAGCCCGCCGCATGTTCAGCCACATCCAACCCGGCCTCTGGGCCATCTACCGCAACCCGATCGAGCTATTCATCAACCTCGAACACCATCACTGGGAAGAACTTCTCCAGGACGAAATCTTCCTCACCATGTACCGTTCCGTCCTGCGCGAGTTCGACGCTTACATGAAACCTACCGCGCCCACCTGGTTCGCGGAAAACCACCCCAATTACCAGGGAGGTCCCTTTGTCTATTTCTCCACCGAATTCGGCTGGCACGAATCCCTCCACACCTACTCCGGCGGCCTCGGCATCCTCTCCGGCGACCACTGCAAGTCCGCCAGCGATCTCGGATTGCCCTTCATCGGCATCGGCCCCCTCTACAAACACGGTTACTTCGAACAGGAAATCGAACCCGACGGACGCCAACAACACTTCTACCCCGCCTACGATTTCGCCCGCCTTCCCCTTCGTCCCCTGCTCGGCGAAAACGGCCGCCAACTCACCGTCACCGTTCCCTTCCCCGGCCGCGACGTCCATGTCCAGGTCTGGCTGGCCCAGGTCGGCCGCGTCCCCGTGCTGTTGCTCGACACCGACACCCCGAAGAACGAACCTGCCGACCGCCCCATTACCGGCCAACTCTACGTCAGCGGACGCGAAATGCGCATCTGCCAGGAAATCGTCATTGGCATGGGCGGTGTCCGCGTTCTTCAAGCCCTCAACATCGAGCCGGCCTGTTGGCACATGAACGAAGGCCACTGCGCCTTTCTGGGTTTCGAACGCATCCGCGCACTGGTCAAACAAGGCATCAGTTTTTCCGACGCCTGCCAACAAGTCGCCCGAAACGCCGTCTTCACCACCCACACCCCCGTGCCCGCTGGCAACGAAGCTTTCGACCTCGCTCTCATCCGCAAATACTTCAAAGACTACTGTGCCGAAATCGGCATTGACCTGGACCAACTCATCCGCCTCGGCCTCTCCCACCCCGGCCGCGACCCGCAGCCGTTCAGCCTCACCGTCCTCGCCATCCACCTCTCCAGCTACTGCAACGGCGTCAGCCAACTCCACGGACAGGTCAGCAACGAGATGTGGCGACACGTCTTCCCCCAAACCACCCCCAACGACACCCCCGTCAAAGCCATCACCAACGGCGTCCATACCCAGACATGGCTCGGCTGGCAAATGGCCGACCTCTACGACAAATACCTCACCCCCGCCTGGCGCCAAAACCTCATGGACGACCTCTTCTGGAAACGCGGCGTCGCCAACATCCCCGACACCGAACTCTGGGAAGTCCACAACCTCCAAAAAGAAAACCTCATCCGATACACCCGCACCAGCCTCCGCACCCAACTGGCCCGCCACGGTTGTTCCCCCGACGAATTGCGCGACCTCGAAAATCTCCTCAACCTCGAATGGCTCACCATTGGATTCGCCCGCCGCTTCGCCACCTACAAACGCGCCGATCTGCTCTTCCGCGACTTCAACCGCCTCCGCGCCATCCTTAAAAACCCGCGCCACCCCATCCAAATCATCTTCGCCGGCAAAGCCCACCCCGCCGACAAACCCGGCCAGGAACTCATCCGCCGCATCTTCGAAGTCTCCCGCAACAGCGACCTGCGCGGCCACATCGTGTTCCTGGAAAACTACAACATGCGCGTCGCCCGCATGCTCGTCCAGGGCGTGGATGTCTGGCTCAACACCCCCCGTCGTCCCCACGAAGCCAGCGGCACCAGCGGCATGAAAGCCCCCATCAACGGCGGCATCAACTTCTCCATCGCCGACGGCTGGTGGTGCGAAGTCCAAAACCCCGACGCCGGCTGGACCATCGGCAACGGCCAGACCTACCCCAATCCCGACCAACAAGATCAGGAAGACAGCCAATCCCTCTACGACCTCCTCGAAAACAAAATCGCCCCTCTCTACTACCAGCGCGACGCCAACGGCCTCCCCCGCGAATGGATCAAACACATGAAAGCCTCCATCGCCACGGTCGTCCCGCGCTTCAGCACCGCGCGCATGGTCCGCGACTATACCCTCGAAGCCTACCTACCCGCCGCCAAACGCGGAGGCGCCATCCTCGCCCCCACCGAAAACATCTGGTAACCCCACGTTGACAGCCATTCGGCGCCGTTGTACTTGTCAGGCATGAACCACCGTTCATGCTCCGCCTTTCTTTTCCTCCTGCTCCTCGCTTCCCTGTCCCCTGCCGCCGACTGGCCTGCTTGGCGCGGACCCCAACGCACCGGCATCTCCACCGAAAAATTCACTTGCCCCACCACTGCGCCACGACCGCTCTGGAAAACCAACGTCGGCACCGGCTGCGCCACCGTTTCCATCGCCAACGGACGCCTCTACACCATGGGCAATCGCAACAACACCGACATCATCTGGTGCCTTGACGCCGCCACCGGCCAGGAACTCTGGACATACCAATACCCCGAACCTCTCGCCCCCAAACTCTACGAAGGCGGCCCTAACGCCACTCCCACCGCTGACGGCGACCGTCTCTTTACCATCAGTAAATCCGGCAAGGTCTTCTGTCTGCGCACCGACAACGGCAAACCCATCTGGACCAAAAACCTCGCCACCGACTTTGCCATCACCCCTCCCGAATGGGGCCACGCCGGCTCCCCGCTGGTCGTCGGCGACAAACTCATCCTCGACAGCCTCGCCCTCGACAAACACACCGGTGCCCTCCTCTGGAAAAGTGACGAGCCGCCCGCCTACAGCTCCCCCATTACCGCCTTCCACAACATCGTCCTCCTCTTCAACGCCAACGGACTCAGCCTCCGCAATCTCGACACTGGCAAACTCCTCGCCCATCACCCCTGGAAAACCTCCTACGGCGTCAACGCCGCCACCCCCATTGTGGACGGCGACAACATCTTTATCTCCTCCGGCTACAACCGCGGCGCCACCCTCCTGCGGTTCCGCGACGGCACACTCACCCCTCTCTGGGAAAACAAGAAAATGCGCAACCAACTCGCCACCTCCATCCTCTGGCAGGGACACCTCTACGGCATCAACGAAGACGTGTTTACCTGCATGGAATTCGCCACCGGCGAAGTCAAATGGACCGGCGGCACCGTCATCCGCAAAGGCTCCCTCATGATGGCCGACGCTAAACTCATCATTCTCGACGACAAAGGCGACCTCGTCATCGTCGAAGCCACTCCCACCGCCTACACCGAACGGCTCCACGCCAAGGTTCTCGACGGCCATTGCTGGAGCATGCCCGTCCTCGCCAACGGCCTGCTCTACTGCAAATCCATCCCCGGCGACCTTGTCTGTCTGGACATGCGATCGCGTTGAGACTGTTTCTCCGCCTCTTTCAGACGAACCCGTTCCTCTGCCGGCACCGCAAACTTGCAGGTCCCCTTCAATACACATCCCTTGCGACCGGGAACACAGTCCGTCTTCAAAAGCAAACAATAATCATCGGCCACCCGATAATGTTGGCAACTAAACGAACTCATCGGACGGTACCATACAACAAATCTTGGAAAATGCACCGAAAGCAGGCAAACTATTCCTGACATGCCCCACACCCGGTTTCTCGACAAACTCACCAACAGCCTTGCGGACGGAACCTTCGTGCGATTGATCCTCTCGGGCAAAGAAAAAACCTTCGGACGATTGATCGAGTTGAAAGGCGCGCCATACCTGTCATTGACCTTCCGCCACGCGACAAATGACATCACCCAAAATCTCCCCCTCCACGAGGCAATCGCCTGGGTAAAACAACAACTTGCCAGCGGCGTCCGCTCGGCGCTGCTGTGTACCACAAAACGCGACTGGCAATTGACACCCCAGGGGCTCGTCGGACACAAACCCACCACTACCATCGCCCCACCACGAACTCACGACCTGCCGAAACAAACCCGGCTTGACGACTCGGCGCGCGACTGGCTCAACGGCCTCGGCCTCCTGCGCCCGTCCATGGCGGACAAACGCCGTCAAATCCACCGTTACCTCGAAATCCTCTCGCACCTCGCCGCCGACTGCGGCTGGGGCGACCGCGCCGATCCTACTTTTTTTCACAACAACAACAAAACCTCGGGTCGGCACCCTGCCTTGACCCTGGCCGATATGGGTTGTGGCAAAGGCTACCTTACCTTCGGCGCCTGGCACCTGTTCCACCGGGTCCGACACTGGCCCGTGCGCATTATCGGCGTCGAAACACGCCCGGAACTGGTGGCCATGACCAACAACCTGGCGCGACAAATCGGTGCGGAGGGACTGGAGTTTGTCGCCGGCGACATCCGTTCCGTCGTCCTGCCGCCGCTGGACGCGCTGATCGCATTGCACGCCTGCGACACGGCAACCGATGACGCCATCCGACGCGGCATCGAATTGGGCGCCAAACTGATTGTCCTCGCGCCATGCTGCCACAAACAACTGCGCCCGCAACTGTCCCCTCCCGAGCCGTTGGCGGCAGTGCTCAAACACGGCATCATGGCCGAACGAATGGCCGAATGGGTCACCGACGGACTACGGGCACTGCATCTGGAAACGGCGGGGTACCGAACTAAACTGTTCGAGTTTGTCGCCAGCGAACACACCCCGAAAAACCTGATGATTGCCGCCATCCGCACCGAAAAACCCGGCAGCCAGGAGACGCTGGAACGGTTTCGGCAGTTCTTCGGCATCCAACATCATGCGCTCGATTGACTGGAAGATTCTGGAACGGCTGCGAAACGGTTTTCTGGACGGTTCGGCGGGACAGGCCGATTACTGGCGGGACGAACGCGATCTGGATCAGTACGACCAGACGTTTGCCCGGCGCATTGGTTGGAAATGGGAGTATGTGCTACGAGAGTTGAAACGTCGCGGCTGGTCGCCACCGCCGGGCGATGTGCTGGATTGGGGTTGCGGCACGGGTATAGCCAGCCGAAAATTTCTGGAGCACTTCCCTGGTGTGCGACGGTTGTATTTGTGCGATCGCTCGCCATTGGCGATGCGGTTTGCGGCGCGCCAGGTGCGAGATGTGGAAGTCTGGCAGGAATCGGTGCCGCCCCGTTCGGTGGCGGTGTTGCTGATCAGCCATGCGTTGACCGAACAACCGGACCCGTTCACCCTGCCGTGCGAGGCGCAAGCAGCCCTGATTGTCGAACCGGGGACATACGAAGTCAGCCGACGCCTGATCGTCCTGCGGGAACGGTTGCGCGGCGAATTCAACATCGTGGCCCCCTGCCCTCACCAGGAACCGTGCGGGATGTTGGCGGCGGAGAACGAACGACACTGGTGTCACCAGTTCGCGCCATCGCCGACGGAGGTGTTCATGGACGGCGATTGGGCACGATTTGCGAAGCTGGCGGGGATAGATTTGCGAAGTCTGCCGGTGAGTTATCTCGCGCTTGATCGTCGCCCCGTGGCGGCGGGCGGAACCCAGGCCATCGGGCGCGCCCGAATCTACAAGGCGCACGCGCTGGTGTTGACCTGCGACGCGACCGGCGTGCGCGAGCGGCGGATCACCAAGCGGGAACAGCCGGAGGAATTCCGCCGCTTGAAGAAGAGCCGCCTTACGCCTTGAAATCGCGGGAACAAAAGCTCATCGCGCCCACCACCAGGAACGTCAGATTCAGCGCGCCAAGGTAGATCAACGACTGGACGATACTCCACCACGGAACAATGTCGTTGAAGGTGCGTACCCAACAGGCCGTGTGATAGGTGATAAACCATTGTTGGAATCCCGCGAAATACGGGATATTGCGAAGCACCAGGTCCACAAACAGCACCGACAAACTCAGGATGGTGGCGGCCGCCGGTTTCATCTGGAAACAGGAAAACATGAATGCCAACGTCGAAACAACCTGTAGCGAAATCCCCATGAAACCGACGCCGCGAACAAACCGCCACAGCCCTTCACGAGTGTCGAACAACGCAAACAACTGTTCGTGTGGAGCGTACACAAACAGTTTGCCCAACCCGCCCCGGTAGATCACTCCCGCCAACAGGCTGGTCATACCGATGAATGCCAGCAACACAAACGAATAGATGGCACACGCCAGAAACTTGACCGTCAACACCCGCAGGCGACTGACCGGGCGCGACAGAATCATCCGCATCGTCCCCTCCTCCACCTCTTTGGCCACGACATCGCCCGAAACCAACGCCAGATAGAGCGCGCCGAGCATCCCCACGGTAAACAAAATGATCAACAACCCCAGCGTCAACCCGGAGTAGTACTCCTCGAAGCCGTAACCGTTGCTTTCCAGCAACTGCTGAAACGCCCGTTTTGCCTTCGGCAATTGTAACAACAACAATATCGCCACCTGCACGAACAGGAACGCGCCAAACCCGATATAGGTGCGTTTCCGGGCGAACAATTTCAGCAGTTCATTGCGCAATTGAGCGACGAACATGAATCGTCTCCAGATAAAAATCCTCCAGCGCCCGCTCGATTGGCGCCAGCGTTTCAATGCGATATCCATTCCGCACCAGCCAGTCGGCGACAGCGGGCACCTCGCCGCCCTCCGCCAGGCGCCCATGTCCGTCTGTCGTGAACTCCGCCACCAAACCCGCCTCCCGTAAACCCGTCTCCGCCTGCGCTTGCCCTTCGGTCACGCGCACGCGGATCCAGCGGCGATTCCGCTCGAACTGTCGCCACTGGCCGCAAAACAAGAGTCGTCCTTCCCGCAGGACCGCCAAATGCGAACACAATTGCTCCACCTCGCTGAGCAGGTGCGAGGAAAACAGGATGGTCAGGCCCCATTCGCGGTTGAGTCGCAGGATTAGATGGCGGATTTCGTGGATGCCTTCAGGGTCCAATCCTTCGCTGGGTTCATCGAGAATGAGTAGTTCGGGATGAGGCAGCAACGCCTGCGCCAACGCCAGCCGCTGGCGCATCCCGTGGGAATAGTACGCCACCTTGTCGTGAATGCGCTCTTCCAGCCCCACCAACCGCACCACCTCTCGAAAACGAGCTTCCTCCACACGGCCGGTGTACTGACAGAAAATGCGCAGGTTCGTGGCGCCGCTGAGATAGTCGTAAAATCCCGGCGTCTCAAAGATCGCGCCGACCCGCTCCAGCGCCCGCGCCCGCTCGGCGTACACATCGTACCCGTTGATGGTCAACGTGCCGGCGTCGGCAAACACCTGTCCCAGCAACATCCCGATGGTGGTGCTTTTGCCGGCGCCATTGTGGCCGAGCAGACCAAAAATCTGTCCCCGCGGCACGTCAAGGGTGAGCGCGTCCACGGCCAGACGCGGGCCGAATCGTTTGGTGGCGCCACGGATTTGAATCATGGCGAGAGGTTTGTGGAGAACTGCAGTTCCTTGGTCACATGTCCGTCCACGTACAAGACATTGACCTTGTCTTTCAGTTCTGGATGGAACCCTTCCTTGTCGCTGATCAGCGGGATCCGCGCCGGTTCTCGTCCGCCAACAATGGAAAACAGACGGGTCACATCCTGCCCGTTGACGGTAAAGTTCCAAAAATAGCTGGTGCCGGTGGTTTCAAAGAGACGCTGTCGGTCCGATGGACATCGGAACACGCGCGACACGGTCCCGGTCGGCCAGAGCACGGTGTCCATGGCGGGAACCTGCTGGCTGGTGTTGGTACGATTTTGGAGTATTGGCAGACGGCCATTGTTTTCGTTGACATACACCTGAACCGCCATGCCGATCTGACGGAGGTTGTTGAGACAGGCCGTCGAGTTGGCAGCAGCCCGGACGCGGCCAAAGACCGGCGTCAGTAACGCGGCGAGGACGCCGAGAATGGCAACGGCAATGAGCAATTCGATCAACGTGAAAGCAACGGCCGATTTCATCGTGTTCCCTGCAGGATGGCCTGGATCTGCTCGATGAGCGGCTGAATGTCAATCTTGGCAGCGGCATTGGCTTCGGTCCAGTAGGCGCGAATACCGCGATCAATGATTTTTTTGACGTTCTCGTCGGAGAGCGCCTTGTCCAGTTCGCCCTGGTTCAACTCGGCCTGAGCGCGCTGGAGGTCGTTGACGGCTCGTTGGATGATCCGTTTACGCTTGTCGGACGGCATTTCGTTGAACGCCTGGATGGCTTGTTGAATGCCCTTGGACAGGGTCAGATCGAGATAGTACGAGCGCTCGGCATCGGTCATGGACTCGTAGAATTGGCGGAGGTCTTTTTCGAGGCGAAACTTTCGTCGTTCCTCAAATGTCAGATGGTTCACCTGATGGGCGACGTTTTCGATGATGGCCCGTCGTTCGTCGGGATTTCTGGAGGTGAGCGGGTGTGCGCGGACGTAGGCCATGGTTTTCTCGGCGGTCACTGTTTGATGGCGCGCCAGCCAGATGCCCGCGGCGGCCAGAATCCAGATACCGGCCAACACCAGACCGCCGGTCCACCAGGCGCGTTGTCGGTTCTGTGCGATCATCAGCAGATACTCTAACGGGAAGCGCCGGTGTTGCAAGACACGAAAATAAAAAGTCCCTTGGCGGGGATGCCACCAAGGGACTTTCCGTTGTCAGCGTTAGGGTTATTTCGGCACGACGTTGGCAGCTTTGGGGCCTTTGGGGGAGTCGAGCAATTCAAACTCGACCAGTTGACCTTCTTCCAGGTTCTTGAATCCCTCCCCTCCAATGGAGGAGTAATGAACAAACACATCCGGCCCGTTATCCTGCTGGATAAAACCGAATCCTTTTTTCGTGTCGAACCACTTCACTTTTCCCTGAGGCATACTTCTGTATCTCCTTACTTCGTTGTTATTGCTTCTGAAATGAAATCGCCGTTCCTCGTGCTTCGGAACGGCTTTTCACTCCAAAGACTCTGGCGGCAAAGTATATGGACGCCTTCTTCCTTGTCAATCACAGAGCTTTCCACGGGGGCGATCAGAAGTGACCGTCACGCTGGGGTAAGTTTTCAGCTTGCCCCGATTCGCGTTGTGGGCGGAGAGATGTCGGCGCTTCCGTTGGTGGACAAGCTGGAAACAGGTCTTCCAAAGGAGCGCGCTGTCCACCATGTTTGATCGCACTCCAACGTTCACAGTCGCCACGGCGCACGATACGCTCGGCAAAGCATCCGATTGGCTTCGGAATCGCCGATAAATCGTTCCGTCGCTGGATCCCAACGCAATTTGCGTTTCAGCCGCATCGCAATGTTGCCAATGTGACAGAGCGTGGCGGAACAATGCCCCACCTCAACAGGAGCAATGGGGTCGCGCCGCGTTCGCACGCAATCGAGAAAATCACGAAAATGGTTCGTGCTGGTGCCCAAGTGAATTTCATTGGGACCGATGGCCGACGACTCCAGCCCCGCAATGTTGCTGGCAAAACCGACGCCGTTGTAGCCGGTCTGGATCCAACCTTCCGTCCCCTCGAACCGACACGCCAGAGGCTCCTCGCTCTGCACGCACTCCAGTTCAACACCGTCGGCATAGCGGACACGAAAATGAACCTTGCTGGCGACATCGAACAACCCGTCCGTCGGCCACTCGCTGCCTTCGTCGGCCACCTCAACGGGACCGGTGCGGTCGCTGCCGTTGGCCCACTGGGCCAGATCAAGCGAGTGCGCGCCGAAATTGGTGACCTGACCACCGGAGTAATCAAGGATAAAGCGGAAATTGTAAAGACAACGATCCCTGTGGTATGGCACCCATGGCGCGGGACCAAGCCACATGTCGTAATCAAAACCATCAGGTACCGGGTCCGGCTCCCACGCCCCAACGGGGCCTTGTTTGTTCCACCCCGGAACATACGCCACAATACGCTTGAGTTTGCCAATACGGCCGTTGCGAACCAGTTCACACACCCGACGGGTGCGCGGGAACGAGCGATGATGGCTCCCCGTCTGCAACACAACACCGTAGCGGCGCACCGCCTCCACCATCGCGCGCCCATCAGCAACCGTCAGACTGAGTGGTTTTTCGCAATAAATGTCCTTGCCCGCCTGTGCGGCCATGACGGCCATGATCGCATGCCAGTGGTCAGGCACAACGATGGCAACCACGTCCACGTCCGAACGAGCGAGTACTTCCCGAAAATCATTGTAGGCATCGCAGCCGCGGAATGCGCCGTTGGGCTGCTGCCGGGCGTAGTATTGCTCGACCATCGCGCGGAGGGGTTCGCGGCCGAGAAACTGCGCCTCGGTTTTGTAGCCGTGGCTGGCGCGGTTCACATCGCAAACCGCCACAACCTGCGTGTCCGGCTCCACCAGGAACGCCTTCGTATCCACGGCGCTCTGATTGCCGCACCCGATTATGGCAACGTTGATCCGATTGCTTGGCGCGCGGTTTCCAAACACCGAAGCTGGCACCACAGAAACAGTCGCCCACGCAGCGGCGGTTCTGAGAAACTGGCGGCGGTTCATCATAGCGGTTATCCTACCGCAAAAATCCGCGCAAGCGAACAAATAAATCCGCGTTGCGCGACCGGCGCAGCCGCGCTCCAGACGCCGAATCGTTTCGCGAGCGATTCATCGGGATCGCATTGACCAAGGCGGTAGAACGTGATCGTCTCCCACCCGCTGGGATTGGCTTCAAACAATGACAACAACTGACGGGCAACCACATTGTTCATTTCCCGGAGACAACCGTTTTTCCGCATCTCCGCCTCGTTCTCCCGGAACCACGCGACAAATGTTGTCCCTGTCGGCAACGCGGCTTTGTCCAGTCGTTCCCGCGCGTATTTCATGAGTGAACCGGCGTAGTCCTTCCAGTTCGGATACGGCGGCACGGTCTGCCAGCTCCGGGCCATCGCGCGCAACGCGAACAACGATGCCGTCTCGCAGAGCGATTCTTCGAGCCACTGGTTCGCCGGTTGCCCACCCCGCCAAAGTCTCCGCCAGTCGTTGCTGTGCCCCGCCAGCGCGTGGCAAAATTCGTGCGCGAACTGAAAAGCGAATTGCGCCCAATATCGCCCCTGCGTCGTCAAACCGATGGCGATCCGCCCGTCAACGCGATGCTCGTCGAGGCAAATCGGATAATCGCGGCGGTGATAAATGTAAAAGCCCGTCACCTCCCAGCGCGTGTTCGGGCAATGTCGCCAGATGGATTCCGCGGCGGAACGCAACACCGCCTCAATGTCCGCCTTGTTGGCATCGCCAAAACCGTCCCCGATCTGGAAATCCAACATCCGCCCCGCCGCTTCCGCCCGGGCGCGACAACAAAGCGCGGCCGCCGTTGCCACCGCCATAAACTGGCGGCGTGTCATCATTTCAATAACCGCTCCATCTCCGGGCGCGTCAGGCGGTAGAGCAGCCAATCCGACATCTTTTTCGCGCCAATACGGGTCTCGTACACCTGTTGGGCGTTGGTATTCCAATCCAGACAGGTCCACTCCATCCGTCCACAACCACGCGCATACGCAAGCGCCACACAATGTCGCAACAACCCCAGCCCGATCCCTCGTCCGCGAAACTCCGGCAACACAAACACGTCCTCCAGAAACAACGTCGGCCTCGCCAGAAACGTCGAGTAAGTCTCAAATACAATCGCGTACCCCACCGGCTCCGACCGTTCCGCCACAAACGCCAACCACGTCTCAAAACGCGGACGCTCTCCAAACCCGTCCGCCAACAACCTCGCTTCCGCCTCGGCATCGGGCGGCGGCAGTTTCTCAAACGCCGCCAGGGCGCGAATCAGTCCGACCACACTTGCGGCATCCGCCTTCGTCGCGCGCCGCAGAGTCCACACCGATGTCCTTGCGTCTGTCATGTTGCCATCCTTTACAGCTCCCGTTGCTATTTCAAGCCGATCGGTCACGAGCAACGAGCCGCCCCGTGACACGTCAGTCGTCAACCCCTCGCCCCCCTGCTTCACTGTCGCCGTCTCTCGATTCCACAGCGACCGTTTACCCGTCAACGCACGGGCAGAACAGAATCACAAAAAAACACCTGTCCTACGTTACGCCGTTTGCCCGGTGAGGGATTCAAGAAACCGTCGGGCTTTGACCGCTTCTGCGTTGATGCTGGCCAGGTCGCCGGGATTGAGACACTCCACCACGAGAGGGCCACTGGTAAAACCGCCCTGTTTCAGACGGGCCATTACCCGCGGAAAATCCACCTTCCCTGTCCCCGGCGTGAGCGCCACCTCTTTGGGCGGACGAAAATCTTTCACGCTCATACCAACAACAATCCCATCCACTGCCGCGACATCCTCCACGGGATCAAGTTTGCCGTCGGAGTAGTAGAAGATATTGCCGGGATCATACCAGAGACGAAAATTCTTGTGTCCGACCTTTTCGATGAGCTTGCGGCATTGAGCGCCGTTGGCGTTGTTACCGCCGTGTGGCTTGACGCTGAGGCCAACATTCTTCGACGCCGCGTAGTCACAGCACTCGGCAACGATTTTGTAGTAGGCGTCGGCGTGTTTTTCGCTGGTGCCGCCCAGGAGCAGATTCGGGCAACCGCATGCCGCCGCATTATCAATAAGCCGCTTCAACTCGTCGTTGGTGCCAAACGAGCCACCCCACATCGAAATGGCTTTCAATCCGCGCTGTTTCACTTCCGCCCCAATCGCGGCGGCCTCTTCGGGCGTTGTCTTCACCGTCACAATGTTGCCCCCTTTGGCGGTCATCAGCCCGGCGTACTTGAACCCGGCCGTGGCAATGCCATCCAATGCCACCTGATAATCAAAATTGGCCCAGGGCCGCGTGTAGCAACCAATCTGCCAGCGCGACTCGGCGCGTTCGCCGTCCACATCCTTTGTGAGTCCGGCGAGCACGGTCGCCGTAATCATCGTGCCGATAAACTGGCGGCGGGTCACTCCACAAGAAACAGCCTTTGTTTTCATGATACCTCCAACGAACAGCAAAATAAGGTTATTTGTGTTGGTCGCACGGATTTCACTTGATCAATCGGGCTTCGATGCCGGCGATCTCGCGGTTGGCAAACTCATCGGTCAGAAACCACTCCTGATAAAGACGTTCAACTTGAGTGAGGTACCATTCCACCGACGACCTTGTCAACGTGGGATTCGCATCCTTCGGCCGATCCTCATCGCGGATCGGCGGTCGAATCCGATCCGCCGGCGGTTGATAGGACGGATTAAAAACGAGTACCGGCAACGTTTCCGCCGGTAACAGATGCCGCCAGAGAAACGCCTGCATCCGATCCTCGGCCGGCACGGCCTCGCGGACAATCTCGCGCTCGCCAATCTTTGCGCTGCCAACGACGGTCAGGTTGAGCGGTTTCTCCATCTCCGTGAGGCTGGTTTTCAACGTCAGCGTCACGGCATCTTGTTTGGCGGCCAGCGTCGCGCCCGGCGATTCAAACCCTGATGGCAGATCTTTGAACTTCAACGTAATCGGCCCGTCAAATCCGTCCTTGCGCACGGCGTACACCGTGACGTTGGCGGCTCCCTTGCTGGGCATGATAATCCGGGACGGAGCGACGCGCAGCGCGAAATCCGGTTGCGGCTGGCTGATCCGAAGCCGGTAGGCATATTCCTTTCCCGCGCCGCGCCGCGTGTCGCCAATGTGGATGAAATACTTGCCGTCAGCGGGCAATTTCACCATGAGATAGGAATCAGCGTGATCGGTGTTCAAACCCGATGCGGCGTCGTAATGATCATCGTTCAACGTAATGATCTTGCCGTCGGCGGCGGTGACTTTGACGAACGAATCAAACGGTGAACCAAGCCGTCTCGCTGTCACTTCCGCGATGACGGTCTCGCCGGCTTTTCCCTCGATTTCGAACACATCCCAGTCGCCGGGCCGGTCAGCCCGTCCGTTGACAATGATGGGGAGTGTCACTTTCTGCGCTTTGGACGAGTCGTCGTTGGGTTCCTTCTCGATGCACTCCGGGAGGGTGTCGAGAGCCAGCGGGACGAAGTTGGAAATGTGTTTGCCGTTGCTGGCAGCGATGAGATGTTGTCCCGGCGGCGCGTCTTTGGCCGGCAGTAAGAGCGTGGCCTTTTCGAGATTCCAGCCGTCCATCTCGATTTTGAGCGGTTCACCCACACGCCCACCCAACGGAAAGATGCTGGTCACGTACGGCAGTTCGCCGATGGTGATTCGATACACAAAACTTTCTCGTCCCCGAAACAATGCTTCGTTGATGGTCAGTAAATACTCGCCGTCTTCGGGAACCTCGTAATAAATCAGCGGGTCAGGATCGAACCGGAAATCATCGCTGTAGGCCACCTCTTTGCCTGTTGCATCGTAAAGTCGGAGCACGGCTTGAAGCCAACCGGGCACGCCATCGGGCACATACGGCACCAAATGCCGCGCCTTGACGGAAATGACAAGCCGCTGTTCTTTCGTGGCAGCGAATCGGTATCGGTTCACTTCGCCGGGAGCGATCTGGCCATTCATCGTGCAGGGCAGTGTAATGCGAATTTCTTCTTCGCTGGCAGGCCGGTTCCGCTGCGACAAATGCTCTTTACCAAGCACCGGCAGCCGCATCGTCTTCATCGGTTTTCGCGCGACTTCCGGCACCTGGCCAATGTAGAACGGCAGCGCGTTGGAAACACCTCGCTTGGTGATCACCCGAATCTCGCGCCGACCGGGCTTGGCATTGGGCGACACCGTGATCTCGGCAAACACCAGCTCGGTTTGGGAACGCACCGCCGGGTCGCGCTCGTCTTCCGCGAATATCCGTTCGATGCGTTCGATGAGTTTCTGTTTGGCAAGTTCCTTCTCGGACTTCGGCGGCTCGGTCTTCGCGTCTTTCTCGCCCGGTTTCGCATCCTTTGGTTTCTCCAGTTTGGCGTTGCACTTGACGCACACGGTGGCATCCGGCGGATTGGCCGTGGCACAGACCGGACACAACACAAACGAAGTTGTTTCCGACCCGCTGGTCGGCCCGATGGGCGCGGGAAACTCAAAAAACGCCATCTTGGCCGCCATCGCATCGTCCACCGTTGTTTCCTTCTTCCGCAACTCACTGAGCTGGCGGTTGAGCAATCCGAGTTCCTCGTTGCTCATCACCCGATGGTAGTCCACCAACCGCGCAGACACCCCTTCGCCGCTGACCACCACATCACAAGCGTGAGCGAGTCCTTGTCCGCCCAACCGAATCGGGAACGTCGTCCCCTGCTGTCCGCCGGCCGGATATACGTAACCGATGTATTGGTTCTGCGCCCAAGCAGCCGATGCAACAGCCAGCCACAAGATTAAAAGTTTACCGAATCTACTCATGAGAGCTACCCCCAACTTCTCTGAATTCCAGCGTAAGCGACATCGGGGACTGACCGGTGGTGTTCTCCTTGGCGTAGAACTTAAAGTCGCAGTCCATTCCCGATACAGCTTGAGTGCAACCCGGGCCAATCGCCAGTGTGATAACCCTCGGTTCTGTTTGACTGATTTTGTCTCGCACAAAGGCGCAGAGCTTACCCTCTCGGTCCGGAAACTCCAACCGGCATCCAACCGGCGCCATCGAAGTATCGAATCGCAGGATTTCCAGTGACTGTGCACGTTTGCCAAAAGTGAAATTGATACTGCCCAACGCCATGTAATCGGTAATCACACCCCGTCCTCTGGCGTCATGGAGCGTGTCGTATGTGACCGTGCTCAGATCAGGGTTTATGCTGAGACCGAGCAGTTCCAACTCGATTGGACGAGCGGGCGCCCATCCGGGCATACCATACAATTTATGGTTCTGGGCAACCACACCTGCCAACCTCGCGCGAACGACCGTCCAACCGACCGTCAATTGGGGCAACCGGAACTGAATCAATCCAAGATGCCCCGCATCCCGTATCCTCCCCACTCCGCTCAGGTTGGGATGATAACGGCAGTTTCGGATGTAAATCTGATCCGAATTACCATTGAAATTTTTGTCCGGAGTTGAGGCGTCAACAAAAGTGTCCTCCACCAACTTGGCGGCAACGACCCGTGTAAGAACCGACGTGCTTCCTGTCGGTAGCGGCGGTTCTGCGATGGAAAACGGACAAGCCCGATAGCTGATAGAATCCATGATGATCTGGCCATTCGTGGTGGAATTGTTCCATTCCAACATGGTGAGCGGCATCGCCGGAGGGTGAACGGATGTTTGCGAATCCTTCACCACGCCGTTGATCGAGACACTGGAGCCGTTCGAGTCCCAATGAAACACGACGACATCACCCTTGGCCAGCGCAGACGCAATGACCGGGCCTGTATAGATTTTGGCCCCATTTCGGACGTGAAAGCGCCATCCATCCCCCTTGTCGGAAAGAATGAGGTACGGGTCACCGTCATCAATGTCGCCCAACCCGAATAGCCCCTGTGAACTGGCGGAGAACCCACCAATGACAAACTTGAAGTCGCCTCCGAAAAACATCATCGAAGACGTCAAATCGGACTCGTTCAGGATGGCATTGGTTCCGTCCACCCCCGCCAACCCGCCTCGCCACCACTTTGTCCTGTCCAGCGTGGTGTTGGGCCAACTGAAATCATCGTAAACAATGTATTCTTGCTCCGCTGTGCCATTCGACAGGCACATCACCACGGATGCCAACACCCATAAGGGCAGCGTCAGAATCGGGAATCTACTGGGGTCGCTTATCACTTTCTGTTTTTAAGCTACATGAGTTCTTCCAACAGCCCGGCGGATTTCATGCCTTCGTTTTCGGCGTCCAACACGTAGGCATCCAGTCCCCACGGATGGGGCAGCTTGGCCTTGGCGTCTATGCCGGCCAACAAATACATGCTGCCCAACAGGTCTGCCGGATAAACTGGGCGTTCTTTGACCTTTTCGCCTTTTTCGTCGGAGGCGCCCACCACGCGGCCACCTTTGAATCCGCCGCCAGCCACCAACACAGTGAACACGTCGCCATGATGATGTCGCCCCCCATTCCAGGGAGGTTCCCACGAGACTTTCGGGGTGCGCCCAAACTCCCCGGTGCACCAAACCAACGTGGTATCGAGCAGCCCGCGCTCTTTCAGGTCCACCAACAACGTGGCCAGTCCTTGATCCAACATCGCGCATTGGGCTTTCATCGTGGCGAAATGGTTCGCGTGCGTGTCCCAACCGCCGGGGAAACTGATCGTCACATACGGCACGCCCGCTTCAACCATTCGACGCGCCGCGAGACATTCCTGACCGAACGTGTTGCGCCCGTAACGATTCCTCAGTTCCGTCGGTTCGTTGTCGAGGTTGAACACTTCCCGACCTTTGCCGAGAATTAATCCGTAAGCCTTTTGCTTGGCCGCTTCCGCGCCGCCAATTTCGGGGGCATCGGCCAGTCCGTAGCCGATCGTGTTCACATTGTCGAGCAGTTCGCGGCGCGCCTTCTGCCGTCCGTCGTTGATGCCGCGATTGACAATTCCCTGCACCTCAAAACGGTCCGCGTTCGGATCACCGCCGGTGGCGAACGGCTTATAGGCTGGGCCGAGAAACCCTTCCTCGGAAAACCGCCCGGCGCCCTGCAACATCACGATATAGGGCGGCAACAGCCCTTTGTATTGTTCTTTCTTGAAGAAGGCGAAGATGGCGCCGACGCTCGGATAGGCCAGTCGCCCGCCCGGCGCGTGACCGGTCTGCATCAGATAGGCGGCGGTTTCGTGACCGTTATTGCCGTGGGTCATGCTGCGGATCAGGGAAAACTTGTCGGCCTGCTGCGCCAGTTTGGGGAACAACGCGCCGAGTTGAATCCCACTGACATTGGTCGGGATCACCTTGTCGAACTCGCCCAGATAATCCCAACCGGTGCCCGGTTTCGGGTCCCACGTGTCGTTGTGCGACATGCCGCCCCAGAGAAAAATCTGAATCACCGATTTGGTTTGCCCTTTTTTGGCCTTGGCAGTGGCCGCCGCGTCACGGGCTGCTTTCTCCTCCGCGAGTTTTTGTTCCTGGGTCTTCGCCGGTTCGGCGGCAAACATCCGAGAAGCGTAACCGCCAACGGCGATCAACGCGCCCCGTCGAATCACCTCGCGCCGACTGAGACCGATTCGGTTGCTGGAATTGGAATTGAGGCTTGGAGTCATGGTGCGTCCTCCTTGTGAAAATTCAATGTCTCATGAGAAACTCCGGCGTATTGATGAGCGCCCACGCGAGATCAATCCAGACATCACGTCCGCTGGCTGCGCCGGTTTTGGCGTGTTCTTCGGCGGCTTTCACGTCGGCATCCGTCGGGAACCGTGAAAGAATCGTCAGGTAAAGCCGTTCGGCGATTTCCTTCGGGCTGCCGCCGGTGGAAACCAACGCGCCGAGTTTCGGGCCGTTCTGCAGTTTGCTCTGGATGGTGGCGGAGTTGAGCATGTGGAGCCATTGGGGTGAGGCGAGTTCGTTGACGCGCTCGGCTTCCATCCCCGTGGCGCGCGCGGAACGGCCGAACAACGTCAGGAACGGACTGGTGATACTGCCATCGGCCAGCGCCACCGCGGGCATGTCCTTCGGAATATACGTGAACGGCTCCGGCACGGCGCTGGTGTACAGGTCCCAACTGCCCGTGATGCTGTTCAACACATCAATCAACACCTCCGCCTCCAATCGTCGCAACGGGTAACTGGCAAAATTGGCCACCGCTTCCGGCGTCTTGTTTTTCGGGATCGAAGAAAATTGATAGGCGGTCGAGGTGAAGATGAGCCGCTTGAGATGTTTCAGGTTGTAGCCGCTGGCAACCAATTCCTTTTCCAAACAAGCCAACAACTCCGGGTTACTCGGCGGGTTGTCGTCGCGGATGTCGTCCGGCTCGTGAATGATGCCGCGTCCGATGGCCCACGCCCAAGTCCGGTTGGCGATGGCCTTCGCAAACCACCGATTCTCCGGCCGAATCAACCAATCGGCAAACACCTCGCGCGGATCGCGGTCGGGGGGGATGGTTGTCTTGGTACCGTCGGGAAATTCCGCTGGAATCGGTCCGTTTTCGGTCAACGGTTTGTCCAGTGTGGAGGGGATCAGGTTGGATGCGGCCACGGCTTTGGCCACGGAGTCAACCCCCGGCGCGGTGCTGCCGGGCACAGCGGTGGACTTGAGCGGGTCCCAGAAAACAATTTCCTCTTTCCATTCGCTGGTGGGTTTGTAACCGACCTGCGAGAAAAACACCGCCATGTTGGCGCGACGTTCCTTCGGCCAGAAATCAATCCGCGTGCCCATCAACGTCAATCCAACCGCCGCCGCGATCCCTTCCGGTGTCCGATCCTGAATGGCGCGGTAGAAGTTCACCGGCCCGACCCGGAAGTTGCTGCCGCTGGAGGTGAGCAGTTCGCGAGCAAACTTGTCGTAGGGTTTGTTTTGGGCGACCGATTCCCAAATCCAACGATGATACGCCTGCGCCGCGTTGGGCCAGACTTTGACCGGGAACTCCGCTTTCACCCGCAGGATGTCGCACCATTTCATCGTCCAATAATCCGCGTGCTCGGTACGATCCAAAAGACGATCTATCAACGCGACACGTTTGTTCTTGTCGGTGTCCTGAATGAACGCTTTGGCTTCTTCCGCCGTGGGTAGTTTGCCGATCAAATCCAGATAGGCGCGCCGCACAAACACCGCATCGGAACAGAGCGACGGCTGGATGTTCAGCGACTTCAACTTCGCAAAAATGATCTCGTCAATCTTGTTCGACGGTTTCGGCGGCTCGGAACTCTCCAGCAAATTCGTCACCTGCCGCGAGGCCAGCAACCGATACAGCGCGGCCTTGGCCTGCTCCGCCAGGTTGCGCTTTTCGTCCGCCACATCCAACGCCGCCATGTACGCGGCGCGTGTCTTCTCCGCTTCCGCTTTCAACGGAGCGGCAGCGGCTTCCGCTTCCGCGGCGGCCTTCTCGTCGGCCTCATGCGTAACTTTCGCGGATGCGATTCGTCGTTTGAGGTCAAACACCCATTCCTCGCCGGACTTCTTCCGCGACTCGGCCTGCGTCAGTTTTTGAGCGGCGTCGTTGGCGCGAACGGCAGCTTGCTCCAGATTCTTCTGCGCGGGTGCCAACGCAGCTTTCGCGTCGTTGGCCGCTTTGCGTTTGGCGGCGGCATCGGCAGCCGTCTGCGCGCGCGCCGCGTCCAACTGCAACAGTTCCTTGGCCGCGTCTTGCGCAGCCTGATTGGCGGCAGCGGCGGTGGCAACCTGTTTCTTGGCGCTGGCCAGAGCTTCCTCGGCAGCCTTCCGTTGCGCTTCCGCTTCACTCAATTTCTGCGTAGCGAGAGCCACTTTGGCCTGTGCTTGTTGGACAGCCTGCGTGGCGGTGTTGCTTTCGGTAAGCTGTTTGGTCGCGGTTTGGAGAGTTTCGTCGGCAGATTTCTTTTCCGCTTGTGCCATGGTCAGCTTTTGCGTGGCGACGGCCAGTTGCGCTTGCGCTTGTTGCTCCGCCTGCTGTGCCTGCGCCAGCGCGGCCGCAGCATCCGACGCCGCTTTGCGTTTGGCGGCGGCTTGGGCGACTGCTTGTTTCTTTTCCTCGGCAACTTTCTCCGCCGCTTGCGCCGCTTGTTCGGCGGTTTGCGCGGCGGCTTCGGCTGCCGCCACCTGTTTTTTCGCGCCGGCCAACGCGCCCTCCAGCGTCGCCTTTTGCGAGGAAATACGCGACAAATTCTTCGCGGCGGTGTCCGCCTGCTTCTGCGCGTTCTGGTGGGCGGCCTGTGCTTGAGCCAAAGCAGTCTTCGCATCGTGAGCGAGTTTTCGTTTGGCAGTCGTCTCGGCGATGGCTTGATGTTGCTGCGTCTCGGTTCTACCGACTCGCTCCGCCATGGCTTTGGCTTTGGCCTCGGCCGCTTGTGCCGCTTGCTCGGCGGCCTGATGCGCAGCGATGGCATCGGCCAATTCTTTCTTTGCGGCGGCCAGTGCGTCGTCGGCGGTCTTTTTCGCAGCGGTTGCGTCGGCCAAATTCTTGACCGCAGCATCCACGGCCGCCTGCGCTTGTTGCTGTTTCTGCTGGGCTTGGCTCAATGCCGCTTTCGCCTCATCGGCGGCTTTCCGTTTCGCGGCAGCATCGGCAGCGGCCTGCTGTTGTTGCTGCTCGGTTCGTGTGAACAGGGAGGCCGTCCATTTGCTTTTGGCGGCCAACGCTTGCGCTTCTTTCTCGGTCGTTTCAGCCGCAGCGGTAGCCGACGCAAGTTGTTGTTTGGCGGCAGCCAACGCCGCTTCGGCGGCTTTCTTTTCTGCTGTGGCGGCAGTGATTTTGTTGGCGGCGGCATCGGCAGCGGCTTGGGCTTGTTGGAGTTTCTGTTGCGCATCGGCCAACGCCGCTTTCGCCTCATCGGCGGCTTTTCGTCGTGCGGCTTCTTCTCGAACAACACGGGTGAGTTCCGCGACCGAAATGAGTTTCGCATTGGCAGCAGCAACGGCAGCTTGGGCAGCTTGAGCCGCCTGTTCGGCACCTTGTGATGCTGTGGTCGCAGCGGCGACCTGATTCTTTGCGGCGGCCAGCGCGTCGTTGGCAGCCTTTTTCTCCGCTTCGGCCTCTGGCCCTTTTTTCGCGGCGGCATCAGCGGCGGCCTGCGCCTGTTGGAGTTTTTGCTGCGCCTGAGCCAACGCTGCTTTCGCGTCATCAGCAGCTTTCCGTTTGGTGGCCGCATCGGCTTCGGCCTGACGTTTCTGTTCCTCGGCGTTGGCGGCTCGTTCTGTCATCGTCTCGGTGGTCGAGGCGGCAACCTGAACGGCACGCTCGGCAGATTGAAGAGCCGTCGTGGCGGCAGCGACCTGATTTTTGGCGTTGGCCAGCGATTGATCGGCATTTTTCTTTTCAGCTTCTGCGTCAGCCAGTTTTTTTGTGGCGGCATCCAACGCCGCCTGCGCTTGTTGAAGTTTCTGCTGCGCTTGTGTCAACGCCACTTTCGCGTCGTCGGCGGCTTTTCGTTTCGCGACAGCCTCGTTTGTGACTTGCGCCAGTTCGGCGAGCGAAATGACTCTGGCCTCAGCGGCGGCAGCTTGTGCGGCCTGCTCGGCCGTTTGGTAGGCGGTCATGGCGGCGGCCACCTGGTTTTTCGCGGCGGCCAGAGCATCGTCGGCGGATTTCTTTTGTGCTTCGGCTTCGGCGAGCTTCTGCGCAGCCGCAGTGGCCTGGGACTGCGCTTGTTGTTCTTTCTGCTGTGCCTGTGCGACGACGGCTTTGGCGGCATCGGCAGCCTTGCGTTTGGCAGCGGCATCGGCGATGGCCTGTTGTTTTTCCTCCTCGGAAACTGGTTTTGCGTTGGTTTCGGCAAGTTGCGCCGCCTGCTCGGCAGGCTGCAAAGCCGCCGTGGCAGCGGCCAACTGTTTGCCGGCGGCGGCCAGTGCTTCATCGGCGGACTTCTTCTGTGCTTCGGCTTCGGCGAGTTTCTGCGCAGCGGTATTGAGTTGATTTTGCAAGTTCTGTTCGTTTTGACGGGCGCGAGCGACAGCCGATTTGGCGTTGTCGGCGGCACGTCGTTTGGCGGCGGCCTCGGTCGCGGCACGTTTCGCTTCGTCGTCGAGTTTGTTCGCGGCGTCGGCAGCGGCTTTCGCGGCGGCCTCGGCGTCCCTGGCAGCTTTCTCGGCGGCTTCGTAAGCCTGCTGCAACGGTTGCGCGGCGGCTTTGGCGTCAGCCAACGCCTTGTCCAAGGGCGGCTTGGCGTTGATCGCATCGGCCAGAGCGCGAATGGCGGTGATCAGATTGTCCTCCGCCTGGCGTAACTCGGTGATGCCCGCGTCGCTCGCCAAGCGTTTCGCGTCGGTGGCTTGCTGGCGTTTCGCGTCGGCAGTTTTCTTCGCGGCGGCATAGGCGAGGTCGGCCTTTTGCATCGCCTCTTTCAGCGGCGTGATAGCCGCTTCGGCTTCTTTGGCCGCTTTCGCAGCAGCTTCGTAGGCAGCGCGCGCCGTGGCCTCCTCGTTCGTTTTGGATTCGACAGCGGGTGGTCTCGGCGGTTCGGCCGACGGGACCGAAGCAGGTACTGAAAGTACAAACACCAGAGCCAGCGACAACAGAAACACAGGGCCGGTACGGGTGACCGCAGGGGCTAAAGCGTTGCCATCGAAGGCGTATTTCATGCGTTCGTCACTTCCAAACCTTTGGATCGGCCGAGCCGAGGCACTCGAAAACATCAGACAGTATAATACGGCACAAACGATCGGCAACCTCGTTTTGATTCATATTTTGGGTGGCAGCCGGACAGGGCGCCAAAGCCAGGTTTGCACACACTTTGAGTTGCCTGCCGACGATGCTGCGGCTACGCTCATGCCAAATCGGAGGCCATGCCCAGGAAGTGGACATTACATCGGATCGCACCGTTTGTGCGATGGACCGGCGAGGTGCGGGTCCCGCCGGGTTATTTCCGAAAACGTCGCTACATTTTCGACCAGATATTCGTTTACGGGTTGAGCGGCTGGGGCGAGTTCCACATCCGCGGCAAATGGGTTCGCATCGCTGACGGGGATTTGCTGCTGATTCCGGCGGGCACGCCGACGATGCTGCGGGTCGGTTCGCGCGAACCGTTGTGGTTTCGGTTTATCCGATTCGATTACGACTGGGCCGGCGACTACGAAACACGACCGATGGATTCGTTGACGCGGGAAGCGCGCCGTTACCCGTGGCGCACCCCACCAGCACCGCGCGAACTGAAACTGCCGCGTAAGATCAATGTCCGCGATGACCCGCGTGTGCCGCTGCTTTTCGACCGCGTCATCCGCGAAGCCGAGGAAAAAGCACCTGGCTACGAATTGATGACACGGGCCGGTCTGATGGAATTACTGGCAATTGTTCACCGTCGTGCCTGTGGCTGGAAAGAGCGAACCGGCTCGCCGCTGTCATACCCCGAACCGGTGCGTTTGGCCCTGGCGTTCATGGAAACGAACGTCACCAAACCGCTGACGCTCGCTGAGATTGCAAACGCGGCGCACCTGAGCAAACAACATTTCTGCCGTGTGTTTCACAAGACGGTCGGTATCCCACCCTTGCGTTACCTGATGCGGCTTCGACTGCGCGTGGCCAAAGGCGTATTGTGGCAGGAAAACGCCACGGTCAAGGAAGCGGGGTTCGCTGCCGGATTTGAAGACCAGCATCATTTCACGCGCGTGTTTCGTCGGCTCGAAGGGATCACGCCAACGGAGTTTCGGCGCGCCGTGCTCGGCATGGACGGCGCGGCGCAGATACGTCTCGCTCAAGCCGACGCTCTTCAAGTGCGCGGCCCATTTTTCACCATCCCGCCCCGCACGCGCTAACCGTATCCACACGAACGCGATTTTTAGCCATTTATCACAAATGGCGTCGACGATTATACTCCTCACAAGCTTATGAAGCATTGGAACGACAACAGGAGGTCCGGCATGACGAGGGAACTGCACCGAGTCTATCGGCTGTTTGGAATCGTCGTGATTTGTTGTGCGTGCTCGTTCAGCGTACGGGCTGCGGAACCATTCGCAAGCAATCTGCCTCCGGGCAAGAAATGGAAGCTCGTCTGGCACGACGAGTTCGACGGGACTACGCTGGACCGAACAAAGTGGGACTACCGTCTGCACATCATGCAGACCCGGCACGAAACATGGACCGAGGAAGGCGTGACTCTGGATGGGAAAGGCCATCTGCTGTTCAAGCTCTACGAGAAAAATGGCCACTACCACTCCTCTCAGCTTCAGACCGGGGCAAACTTCATGGATCGTCCCGGCGGGGGGCGGTTCACACCGGGGCTATACTGGCCTATCGGGAAGCTTGAACCCGCCAAGTTTCTGCACAAGTACGGTTACTATGAGACACGCTGCATGTTGCCAAAGCAACCCGGGTGGTGGGCTGCCTTCTGGCTTCAATCGCCTATTATCGGTTCGACTTTGGATCCCTCCTTCTCCGGTGTCGAGATTGACATCATGGAAAACTTTCAGCGCGACGGCGGCGTACGCCATGCGGCGATCTGGAATGGCTATGGAGCCCACTACAAAGACAAAAGCACCAAGGACCCAACAACCGGTTTGGATCGGCCCCAGCCTGCGTTGAAGGAGGGTTTCCACACTTTCGGCGTGGAGTGGAGCCGTGCGGGCTATGTCTTTTACGTGGACGGAAAGGAAACTTGGCGGTTCAACGAGGTCGTCTCGGACCGTGAACAATTCATTCTTATCGGCACTGAGTGCAAAGGGTATCGCAAAGGCGGCCCAGACCCGGAACTGAAACAAGCCAAACTGCCGGATTACTTTGTGGTGGATTATGTCAGGGTATTCGACGAGGTAGTCGAAAAATAACCCACGCCCGAGGCTTGTCACTGCCTTATACCCGACACAAAACAGCAGATGACTACTGTTTGCATCTGCTAACCGCATCCACACGAACGCGATTTTTGGCTATTTACTGCCCAGCCTGTTGTACCCATACTTGAAGTCATGAAAGATTTGCGACTTTGCTTTAGTTTGATCTGTGTCCTCTGGGGATTCACAGCAATGGCATGGCCTGCCACGCACATGCTGAAAGACCAACAAGTCGAGATCACCATTGACGAAAACGGGAACCTGACCTCGTTGCGGAATCTGAGCACCGGGCACAACTACGCAGGCGATCAGTCGCTTTGGCGGCTTTACTTTGACCGCAACGACGGCGAGAAAGAAATCGAGATTCACGGCGCCAACACCATCATGCCGTATTGGGCAGTTGGCATCAAACTTCAAAAACATACGGGAAACGGGCAGGCACTTGGCAGCGGCATGGGACAACAGGTCTGTTCCCGCGACACCGGGGGCTTTCCCAAGGTTCAGACGCGTTGTTTCGTCAACGGCAGCCGCATGACGATTGTGTTGACACAAAGCACGGAGAAAACCGCCACAACCAGCATCCGTATCCCTCATTTCGCCGATCAGGAACATGATGCCATTGGCGATGTCGAAGTCACCGCCGTAGCGGCGGGCGAACAAATTGTCCAACCGGAATGCAATTCTCTTGCTGTGCTGATTTACAAGAAACATGAGTCGCTATGCGTTTTGCAGAAAGGTAACCAAAGATGAAACCCATCAATCCAACACGTCTATTCGCAGCACTGCTTGGAATGGCTGCGGTCGTTTCCGCACAGGTGATTGACACCTCCGACACTCGCGTCCAAACCACACTTGACCCCGGCATGAAACGCATCGGCACCATCAAACCGCGGCGTGTCGGCGAAATCACCGGGCAAAACTGGTCGCTGGGCTGCGAGACCCTCGACCGCGATTTTGCCAACTGGGATTCCTACAAGGATTACCTCGTGCCGCTCGGCATCAGAAAAATCCGGCTTCAAGGCGGCTGGGCCAAGACGGAACGGGACCCTGGCAAATACGATTGGCGCTGGCTTGACGGCATCATAGAGGACGCGCTGGGTCGCGGTCTGGAGATTCTCTTGCAGACCAACTACGGCAACCCAATCTATCCCGGCGGCGGTAGCCGTCATCTGTCCGGTGGCTTCCCAACCTCCGAGGAGGCGCTCGCCGCATGGGATAAGTGGGTCGAGGCAATGGCCACACGTTACAAGGGTAAGGTGCGCGATTGGGAAATGTGGAACGAACCCAACAACAACAAAGAACATACACCGGAACTCACTGCTGACTTCAACATTCGCACGGCCGAAATCATCAAGCGCATCATCCCCGACGCGCGCATTGCCGGCGGTGTGCTCAACAGCCCCAACCTCAGCTACGCCGAAGGCTGGCTAAAGCGCGTGACGGAGCGAAAGAAAGAATCGCTGTTCACTTGGTTCATCTACCACGCTTACACCCGCAATCCCGATGAGAAACATTACGAGAACGTCGAGAAACTCAAGGCCCTCTTCCAGCAATACGCCCCGAATATCAAACTCTGGCAGGGCGAAGCCGGCACGCAATCGGAGTATTGTCTGGGCGGCGCCCTGTGTAAGTATCCGTGGACGGAATTGACGCAGGCCAAGTGGAACACACGACGGATGCTCGGCGACCTCGGCCATGATATCGAGTCGCTGGTGTTCACGATTGCCGACCTCGACTACTACCGTTGGGACGACGAACGGCCCGGCCACATGGATCGTTACGGACTAATCAAAACGGACCGACGCTACCGCGTGCTCAAAGTCAAAATGGCCTATTACGCCGTGCAAAACGTCGTCGCCGTGTTCGACGATACGTGGCAGCGCGTGCCAGATTATCCGTGCGAAGTTCGCTGCGAAAAACCGCTGGCGCTCTACGGCTACAAGAAGAAACAGGCCGGTGAACATTTGCTGGTTTTCTGGGACAAAAGCAACGTACCGTCCGACCGCAATGATATCGTACCGGCAACCTTTACCATCGCCAAAGCTTCATTCACCGAGCCGGTCTGGGTGGACATCATTACCGGCGGCGTCTATGAGATTCCCCAGGGAAAAATTGTGCGCGAAGGTGAAAAGCTCGTCTTCAAGGACATTCCCATTTACGATGCCCCTGCGTTCATCACGGAAAAAAGTGCGATATTGCCATGAGAATTACCAAGATCACGCCGCTAATTTGTGATGCGTACCGCACCAACTACGTCTTTGTGCGGGTGGACACCGACGAGGATGTCCACGGGGTTGGCGAGGCGACACTGGAGTACCGCGAGAAAACCGTGGCGGAAGCAATCACCGAACTGGCGCGCTCCTTTATCGGTAAAGACCCGTCGCGCATCCAAGACCTCTGGCACACCGCCTACCGCGACGTGTATTTCCGCGGCGGACCTGTGTATCAAAGCGCGCTCGCAGCGGTCGAAATGGCACTCTGGGACATCAAAGGCAAAACGCTTGGTGTCCCCGTGTACGAACTGCTCGGCGGCAAAGTGCGCGACTCGATCAAATGTTACGCCAACGGATGGTTTGCGCCCGCCAAGGAACCGGCCGAGTTCGCCGCAAAAGCGAAGACAACCGTCGCGGCCGGCTTCCGCGGCCTGAAATGGGACCCGTTCGGCTCGGCGTATTTGTCCATCGAACGGGCGGATTTTCAGAAAGCGATGGAATGTGTGGAAGCCGTGCGCGCGGCGGTTGGCCCGGAGATCGAATTGATGATCGAAGGGCATGGACGGTTCGATATTCCCACGGCCATTCGGATTGGACGGGAACTGCGGCGGTTCGACATTCTCTGGTTTGAAGAACCGGTACCACCAGACAATCTCGACGCACTGGCGGAAGTCAAACGACGGGCCGGTGTGCCGATTGCCGCCGGTGAACGACTCTATTCGCGTTGGGAGTATCAACCATTCTTCCAGAAAATGGCGGCGGATTTTGCGCAACCGGACGTCAGTCATATCGGCGGCATTTTCGAGTTGCGTTGCATCGCGGCGCAGGCGGAGGCGTTGCATCTGCCCGTTTGCCCGCACAACCCCAGCGGCCCGGTCGCCATGGCGGCCACGCTGCAACTGGCGGCCTGCACGGTGAACTTCCGCGTGCTGGAAACAATGGCCACCGACGTTCCGTATCGCAACCGGATTTCCACCGAGCGACTGTTTTTTCGGAACGGGTCGCTTGAAATTCCAACAGTGCCCGGCTTGGGATTGGACCTGAATCTGGACGAAATCGCCAAACATCCGTATCACCCGCACGACCTTCGGCACTACGTCGGTACGCTGACGGAAATCCACCCATCTAACGCGAAAGGATACTTTCAGTCGTGAGATTCAAAAACAAATGTGTTCTCGTCACCGGCGCCTCGCGGCACACCGGCTACGGCATCGCTCGCGCATTTGCGAAAGAAGGCGCGATTGTCATCCTCAACAGCACCACCGCCGCTGGGGTTCGTGAAGCCACAGCCAGCATCCGCGCCGAAACCGGTGCCCACATCATCGAAGCCCCCGCCAACATCGCCGACCGCGCACAGGTCGAGGCGATGTTCGAGTTGGTGAAACGCGAGTGTGGCGGGCTGGACATCCTGATCAACAACGCTGCTCACCTCGGCATCGGCCCGTCGTTCCTCGAAACCTCGCTCGATTTTCTCGCCGAGGTTGTTGGCGTGAACCTGTTCGGCACCTTCCATGTGTCGCAACTGGCGGCGCGCATGATGGTCGCACAGGGTGGCGGCGCAATCGTTCATATCGGCTCAAACACGGCGGATCGCCCAATTCGCCATCGTAGTGCCTACGTCGCCTCAAAAGGCGCACTCGACGCTCTGACTCGCGCAATGGCGATCGAATTGGGCCCGAAAAACGTTCGCGTGAACATGATCGTAGCCGGCTACATCCGCACCACGCGCTGGGACGCGCTCGACCCGGCACACGCAGCCCGTCGCCGCGCCAACATCCCACTCGGCAAAGAAGCCACACCCGAGGACATTGCCGCTGCCGCCATGTTCCTGGCATCCGACGAGTCGTCTCGCATCACCGGCGCGCGTCTGGTGGTGGACGGCGGCGTGACCGCACAAATGGTTCCGCCCGACTGCGAAATGTAAACGGATGACGCCGCATTTTCACAAGTATTACAAATGGGAATTGCTCGGCTTGTTGTTTCTGGCGTTCTTTTTTTACTTTGCCGATCGGGCGATTTTCGGCGTCGTCAACAGCGCCATTCGCGCCGACCTGAAACTGACCGATGCCCAACTTGGCCTGATCAATACGGTCATGTTTTTCACTCTGGCCTTGTGCATGCCGCTGGCAGGATATGTCGGCGACCGTTTCCACCGTAAAACCGTCATTACGTTCAGCCTGATATTTTGGAGCGCGTCAACCATGTTGACCGGACTGGCCAATGGAATGCTCATGTTAATCGTTTTCCGTAGCCTGGCGACGGCGGGCAGCGAGTCGTTTTACAGCCCACCGGCCTACTCGTTGCTGGCCACTTTTCATCGCCAGACAAGGGCGTTCGCGATGTCCGTACATCAATCGGCGGTCTATATCGGCGTGATGACCAGCGGGTTTCTGGGCGGCGCAATCGCCGAACGGTTTGGTTGGCGCGCGGCGTTCTACGTGTTCGGCGGTCTTGGGATTTTGCTGGGTGTGGTGTTCCTGGTTCGGTTGAAGGATATGCCGCGGCCATCGGACACGGGGTGCGACAGCCCCGGAGTGTTTCAAGACCTGACCATTCTGTTTCGAGTGCCAACCGCAACACTGTTGCTCGTTGGGTTCACGGCCATCGTGTTCGTGAACAACGCCTATGTAACGTGGGCACCAAGGCTTTTGCAGGACAAGTTTGGCCTGCCCATGACGCAAGCCGGTGGTGCTTCGATGTTCTTCCATCATATTACGGCGTTGGTGGCGGTACTGGTAGGAGGGCACCTGTCCGACCGTTGGGTACGACGCAACCCCAACGCCCGTCTTCAGATGATGGCCGCGGCCATGTGGCTGGGAGCGCCAATGATTTTTGCGCTTGGCCTGATGCCGACAACAACAGGCGTGTATATGGCGATGGCCCTGTTTGGTTTGTGCCGTGGCCTGTACGAGTGCAACACGCATGCCGCGTTGTTTGACGTAATCGAACCGCGGTTCCGCGGTGCCGCCGTGGCTATTCAAGTGATGGTGGGTTTCGTCATCGGCTCAACCTCGCCGCTGCTACTGGGCTGGCTCTCGGATCGTTTTGGCTCGGTACGCGGACTGGCCATTGGGTTCAGCGCTTTTTCGGTCACCTATGTTCTGGGCGGGCTGGCGGTCGCCTCGGCGTTGTTCTGGACGGTTCGCCGCGACCGCATTCGGGAAGAGATGGCTCCGTTGTCTTGATTTCCCGTCGGCGCGGATCGTAGAGGGCTTGCAACCGGTTTCGTAGGAGGTCATCGCCATGATCACGGCAACGGCGTGCTGATAGCCGGCCTCTATGGGAACTTTGGGCAGGCGGTTGTCGCGCATGCACTGGCGGAATGGTCCACCGACGGGCCCGGTTTCTCACTGCAAATGGCGCTGTTGCGCCGCGGCTGCCGCACCCAATGATACCGATGGGAAGACGGTCAGTGGCATTGATGAAGCATTTTCGTTCCGTCGTCAGCAGTGTCGCTCCCCGCTACGCTGCCAACGACAGAGCGGCGGAAGTTTTCAGCCCTCTACGCGTCAGCTTCTCATTCATGATCGCGTCCGTTCACGGGGTGTTGTGGGTGTCTTTTACCAATCGCGGTTCGGCCCAGATGGCGTAGTTGCCGCTGCCATCACTGCCGGCGGAACTGGTGATGAGTTGCAGGTTGGTCACGCCGGCCAGCGCGACGTCCACTGTCGCCGCCGGTTTGTCGCCGCGGATGGGGCCAAGTTTGACGAGCGACCGACCGTTGCCCATGACCTCGAAGAGCACGCAGCCGTGTGTTCCCAACTCCGCATGCAACCCGACCTGCGCCGTGAAACGCGAATACACACCCTCAGGAACAAGGTAGGTTAACACGCTGCGCGTGCCGGTGCCGATGCCGTCGGCAAATTGTTTTGTCACAACATGGCCATGCTCGGTCACGTTGAGCCTCAGTGGCACGCCATTGGTGCCAATCACACCTGTCGTGGGATGTCCCCAGTATGGTTTACTGAAAAACGCCGTTTGCGGCATGAACAGATTGACAGCTTCGAGCGGGTTTTGTGCGGACAAATCCACCGTGCGAAGAGATTCCGCGGCGCGCGGTTCGATCGTTTGCGCGCCGAGACAGAGGATCGTGTGTAACGCATCGGCCACCACCATGGCGTCAAACGTCGCCGCTTTCAATTGCGCGGCGGCCACGGCGTTGGAGTCGCCCGCGTACAAACCCTGGATAATTGGAACAACCTGGGCGCGGGCGTTGACAGTTGCCTGCTGAACGCGGTGGAGAAGATGGAACGCGGCTTCATCCGCCGACACGCCGAGCAAACGCGGCGAATAGTTGCCAAGGTCAATGTCGAGCCGCCCGTTTTCAATCGGGCCGTGCAACGGCGCATACCGGTACGACGGAGGCGGCAGCAGAAACTGTTTGAAGAGCGTGAACATGTTGTCGCCCGGCACCGAATGCGCCGGGCACCCCCAATCTTCCAACACGTGCGCAATCGTTCCCGCAAACCGCGCTGCATCGCCCATCTGACCGGCCCGAAGCGCGCCAATCGCTTTGTCCAGAAAGTAACGAAGCACCTCGTAATTCTCTGTTGGCGTTCCCGGCAAGTGCAGGATCACGAGATACACCGCGCCTGGTTGGCTGTCCATCATGGCAAACTTACGGTTCGCTTTGTCCTTGTGAACCTCGTCGGGAATCAAACAATAGCGATTACCGAGCGGCACCGCTTCGTCTCTGAGCAGTTGCTTCTCCCAGTCGGGCAACGTCGCCAACGCGGCCCTAGTAATATCGCAATGGGGACCACCCCACCCTCGCGCGGACGTTTGTGCCAAGACCGCCAGCAAAATCGCGCCCCACACAACCGCCCGCATATCAATGCATCTCCACCGCGCAGGAGCCGAGGCCGCCGCGGAAATAGTTGAATTGAACGTTCGGATGATCGGCCAACAGCGACATCGGGACGGCGCTGTCGGCAATGCGTTTGGAAATCATGTAGGCCGTGAGCCGCTGGCCAAACGGATTGTCGTGGTTGCCGGCCTGCCAGATCGAAACTTTTTCGGCTTTCCAGGTCTCGACCGGGCCGACGCTGATGGCCATTGTCGGCACAAGCGCGATGTTGCCGCCGCCACTGGTGCGGGCGTTTTGCGCGACGGTGAGCGGATGCAATTTGACCACCCGCGTTGCCAGTTTCCGGTACTCGGCAGGCGATGGCGGCGCGTCCTTGTATTTGCCGGTGCGTTGTGGCGGATCGTTGAACGCCCAGTGTTTCACGTCCCCCTGCCCACCCTGCATCACGGCACAACGGACATCCGCCTCCCAGCTTTTCCGATACGGCGCGGTGTCGGCTTTCGGGAAATGCAGGTGGGCATCGGGCATCCGCAGTTTCTTCTCGATGCGGTTGAAACAAAGCTCGCGGTCGGCGCGCTCAAACGAGAGCGGATGTGTCGCGGGCACTTCCTTGCCGTCGAGGAACCATTCGTCCATGCCCCAGAAATGCGCCGAGCGCACATCGAGACCGAGCGCGTTGACAATGCGCGCCACCAACGGCAATTGTTCCGTCGGCCCAATCGGGCCGCAGATACCGACGGGATTGTCATCGGTGCTCTGCCGCCAGGCGGTCACGTATTCGAGCGCTTCGGCAAGGTAAAAATCCTCCAGCGTGTCATACATCACGACCTTGAAACCGGGACGAGAAAGCTGTTCGAGATCGCGCGGCGTCAGTCGGGCGACATCTTCGATCAGTTCGGCGTCCAGCGTCGTATAATCCCACCAGTCCGGCGAGATGGAACTGAGTTTGCGTGGCATATGATTGTCTCCTTATCAGGTGTACGTCGGGATCTTCAGCCGTTCGCCGTCCTTCAACGCCGACTGGTGCGCGACGATGCCGGCAACGGTCATATTCAACGCCCAGGCGATGTTTACCAGTGGCGGACGGTTTTCGAGGATGGCGGTGACAAACTCGTTCATCAGATAACCGTGCGAGCCGCCGTGACCGCCGGCTTCGACGCCGGGCGGCAATGGCGGGCGCCGCGTATCGGCGGTGTTGCGGGCGAGGCCAACGAATGTTTTGTAGTAGGAACCTTTTTGGCCGCGCACACGTCCCATCTCGCCGTTGTAGCCGGGCGTATCCCAACTGACCGCCATCCGCGCCATGCCGCCTTCCTTGGTGCGGAACAGGGCAATTTCGGTACCGAATGGATTCTTGTAACGGTTGTTCGCCGGTTGGAGAAACGGAAGTTGGCTCGGCATTCCCATGCACGAGACCTCCGTAAACCAGCCGCCGGTCACGCCGATGTGATAGGCGTTGGAGTGGGTCGGATACCATTGCGGCGGCAAACCTTCCCGCCACCCCTTGTAGGAGGGCAACGGCGAATCGTGCCAATGATAATACTCGCCCTCCGCATACACCAATTCACCCAATCCACCCGCCCGATAAATCTGTCGCATCGCGTGCAGGTCCTCGTGGAAACACGAGGTCTCGAACATCATGTACTTCAACCCGCTTTTCTGGACTGCCGCGTACAGTTCGTCCGCTTCCTCCAGAGACCCGAATACGGCCGGAACTGCCGTGGCGACATGTTTGCCGTGTTGGAGTGCCGCGATGCAATGCCGGGCGTGGCTCGGCGCGTCCGTGGCCACAAACACCGCCTCGATCCGGTCATCCTTGATCAATTCCTCCAACGAGGGATACGTTTTCGCGCACCGACACGCCGCCGCCAATCCTGCGCACCGTTCCGGAATCAGATCGCTGACTGCCACGACTTCGACGTTCGGATGATCCTGAAAACCAAAGGCCGCCCCAAATTTGCAATACCCGTATCCGACAATCCCGACCCGGAGTTTTCGATCCGATACCGGTTGCCATCGCTTGGCCGCCTCCGTGTCGGTCTTCGCCTTCTCAAATCCCGGAATCACCGGTTCCGCCGCCACGGCGGCAGCGCTCGCTGCTGCCATCTGAAGGAACCCGCGCCGGGTCATGCTCATGTTTCCATCTCCAAACCGCGCTCATACGCGCGATGGATGAGACAATTCCGGCCGAGCGCCTCCCGTAACGGGTCGGCCTCCTCGGCGCAATAGCCCCAGTGCAGATGTCGCCGCCAGCCTTCGGCGTGGGTGAAGCGGCGCGAGAGTCTGCCTACCTCGCGGGAGAACCGTTCCATGGTGGCGAGGTATTGATTCATTTTCTGGGTTTCGGCCAGCCATTCCTGCTGGCTGCGGTGCGCGGCGAGCGCCGCTTTTTTCCGGGCAAACACCGCTGTGGTGTTGACAAACGCGCCGGGGATGATGCGGCGCCGCAACGGGTCGCGCAGTCCTTGCGGCATGGCGTGGTAGATCGTCACATCACCGGGCACGGGCGGACGGCGCGGCGCGGTGCGGTAGTTGTTCATGCCGCGCACAAACGCCGCCGACACGGCCAGTCGGCAGGTGTTGACGTGATCTTCCATGTAGTCCTGGGGCGACGGCACGAGCAGAATGGTCGGGGCAACTTCACGAATCACCGCCGCCAGACGGCGCAGCGTTTTATCCTCGTAGTAAATCTCCATGTCATCCACGAGGCTCGGATGAAACACCGCGCCGAGAAGTTTTGCCGCTGTTTGCGCTTCGCGGCGGCGGATGATGCGGAGTTGGGCGGGCGGATGGAACTGGCTGCCACACGAGCCGCTGGCGAGGTTCATGTAGTGCGTTTCGTACCCGGCCTGTTTCAACAACAGCAGTGTTCCGGCCATCATGAACTCGATGTCGTCGGGATGCGCCCCGATGGCCATGGCAACGGGTCGGCTCATGGCGGGCATCCTGCCACGATCAGCGCGGCGGCGCAAGATCGCCGTGTCGGTCGTTTTCCTTGACGGTGGCGGCGGATTCAAGTTGCTGGAGATATTCGTCGTTGTTGGAATGGAGGCGGACGGCCAGTGTGGCGGGTTTGTCGCCGCGCAAACAGCGGGAAGAAACCGTAACCGCCAGGTGGTTCCAGTTCTTTTTCAACGGGACATTCTGGAACTCATATCGTGTCCGGTAATCGGCCGGCTCGGCGCGGGCGGGCGTCAGTTCCTGTCCGTTGAGGGAAAGACGGCAGGTCTCCGAGGCGTAGCAGAACAGGGTCACGCGCGGCGCGTCGGGTCCGTCGGCCAACAGGTCATCGAGGGCGCGCGGACTGCGAACCCGGAACTCGAAGGTGACACTGAACTCTCCGTTCTCCGGTAAATCGAGGTTCATCTCGTGAAACACAAATCGGTCGTGGCTGGGACTGGACACGACGCGCCCTTTTACGGTGGCGTTGACCAGCGCGCCGTGTTCGTCGAAGGCGGGAATGGTTTCTGTCGTCGGGTTGAGTTTGATACCCATGTGGGCAAAGAGTTTCCGCCAGAATTTCGTGCCGACCCGCCAGTCTAGCGAGCAGAACGCGACATTGCCGCGCTGCACCAGCGCGGCGCCGGACGGTTTGGCGAGGCGTTCGCCGAGCAGGACGGCGGCGCATTTGGCTTTTTCGGGCGCGTTGTTGAATAGCGACCAGTCGGTGTCGCTGGCCCGCAACAGAACGCGCCCCGGTTCCTCGATGCCGTACCGCATGATGAAACGGTCGGCGCCGTCCTCGGCAAAGTACAGGTCGGCCAGCGTGAACGGAGCCGTCCACGGATGAGTGGCGTCCGGCACCAGGGCGGTGGCGGCGCGTTCTGACCTGGCGCGGGGATCGAGCATCACCAGAACGGTGCCGTTTGTGATCATTGCCTCTTTCCAAATGGATCCGTCCACGATGGTGAAGTCGCGCATCCCCTCGGCAAGAGGAACGCCCAACGCGACGAGGCGACGCGCCAACGCGCCATGGCGGTCGCCGATGAAGCCGACCTTCTCCATCGTCGGCACCGGAGCGGGAGGCGGGGCGTCGGGTTTGATGCGATGGTCCCAGGGGGACGGTTTGCCGGCGAGAGCGGCTTTTTGGGCATCGAACATCGCCAGCGGTTTGTAGAGCGGCAGGGACGTGTCCCAGCCGGGGTTGAGCGTGGCCACATACGGCGGCAGTCGTTCGGGCTGGATGCCGGGTTTGCCCTCGATGAACGGCGCGGTGAAAAAGACGCCGTCGTTGGCGTCGGGCGGACGCGAAAAGTCGCGGTAGCCGAACGGGAGGTGTTCGACACCGAACCATGCTGTCTCGCTGGCAGAGTAGAATGCCAAACGGGGTTTGGCCATGCGCGTGATGTTGTCGTACACGTCAATCGCCAGCGCCTCGTTTCGTCCGGTATAGCTTTCGTAGGCGCGCGGGCCGTTGAACTCGGCCAACTGACGGGGGCGGGCATAGTAGGTGCCGCCGGATTCGCCGACCATCAGCGGCTTGTTGATGTCGGGCAACCGATCCAACGGCGTGCCGTGGCCAAAGTGTTTGCTCCAAACCGGCAGCGTCCCACGCAGGTCCTCGTCGCCATCGCACGAAATCCAGTCACGGGTGGGGTCAAGCCGTCGGGCGCGCGCGCCCAACTCGGCCAATTGACGATACCAGCCGTCGGCGACATCCTTCGGAACGTTGTTGTGCTCGAAGATGGCGAACAGTTCGTTACCGAAACTCCAGCCGAGCACGCTCGGATGGTTACGATCGCGCAACACGAGGCCGTCGTAGTGCTCGGCAAATCGTTGCCATGCGTCCGGTTCCTCAAAGTTCAACGCAATCGAACTGCCGAACAGCGCCGTCTCATCGAGCACGACAAGCCCCATCTCGTCGGCCAGATCAAGGTAGTGGCGCGGATGCGGCTGGGCGTGGGGGCGGACGGCGTTGCCGCCGAAATCTTTGATAAGTTGGTACCATGCCCGCGCGTAGCTGGGCGACAGGATGAACGGCCCAAACGGATGGAGAAAGTCGCCGAACAACTGGATCTTCTGGCCGTTGAGCCGCAGTTCGCGGCCTTGAATCGTGAATTGTCGCCAGCCGAACCGCGTGACGTGCCGGTCCTGATTCTTGATGGAGACAACCGCCCAATACAGGTTCGGCGAGTCCGGCGTCCATAGCTTGAGCCGACCGCCCACCTGCTCACGCAACACCAGCTTCATGCTTGTGCCAACGGTCACGTTCGTAGCCGGTAACGCGAATGCGCCGACGATCTCGCCGCCAACGTTCACATTCTGTTCGCGGCCGGTGTCGTTCTGAAGCGTGACTTCGAGTTCGAGCGTGTCACGGTCCACAAACGGCTTCACGAACACGTCCGTGACGCGCACCGGCGGCAGGCCGAGCAGGAACACATCCTGCCAGATGCCGACAAGGTGGTCTGTCTCCGAGCCGCACGGGTATGGCTTGCGCATCTTTGGGTAACGCTGGCTCTGCTTGTCGAAGAGCGCGTGGGCGCGGACACTGACGAGCAATTCATTGTCAGCATCGCGTTTCACCAGCGACGTGATGTCGAATTCGAACGGCAGGTATTTGTCGAAGTGCTCGCCGGCAAGCTTGCCATTGACGAACACCTCGCACGCGCCCGCCACGGCTTCGAAGTGCAGAGCAACGCGCCGGTTGCCCCAGTCCGACGGGATACGGAATATGCGGCGGAGCTTGCCGCTCTGGACATTGTCCCAAGAGGCAGGGTAACTCGGAAACCAAACCGAGTCCGGCCACAACGGCGGCGGATTCCGGCCACAGCCCCAGGTGTTGACGTTCCACGGCGACGGAATCTTGATCGGCGTTGCGTCCCATCCGTTGGTGCCCGGCTGGAATTGCCAAAGGCCGTTGAGGCAAACTTCCGCACGCCACGGTTTTTCCGCGGGTTTCACCCGGCCTTCTGTTGGCGCAAATTCTCCGAGGCACTCAACACGAGCCGCGCCCGCATCAAACACCGCCAACAGAAGCAGAAAAAAAACCGTGACGACCTTCATTTGACCTGATCCTCTGACACCGTGCGCACTCGGACGCCGGTGAAACACTCCGAGTCGGGGATTGGGCGGAAACGGGTATCCTTGCCCCCGGTCCAGATCGGTGTGACACGACCGTCGGCATGACGAAGACGAAGGTTGTCGAGATAAACCTTGTAGGTACCGGGTTTGCCACCGCGAAAGACCAACCCATGACGCGGCAACGCTCCGGGCGCGCTGCCACAAAGACCGATGACACGGTGCTCCCAGACACCAGCGCCGCCTCTGACTTCGGGCCCGGTGGACTGGTCACGACCGAACTGGTCAATTCCCTCGCCGCGTTTGAAATCGAGCACAACGTTCTTGTTGTCGTTGCCCCGGAACGGCGAGTAGTAAAAACCGCGCGGAAGGCTGTCCGTGGCAACGGCAATGTCGAACTCAACATAGTCGGTCGCCACATGATTGCCCTGGAAGGAGGCAAACGGCACGACCAGTATGTCGCGCGGTTTTGCCTGCGCCGTCACCGTGACAGTCACTTCGAGCACCTCGCCTGCGGGCGCGGGCGGAGCATTGAGAGCTTCGGGAGTGGCCCGATGGGAAAGCGCGGCGCCAAGCGACCCGGCCCACGCATCCATCCGGGCGGTAAGCGACTTCACCACGTCGGGATGCGACGCTGCGACGTTGTTGGTTTCGCCAACATCGGCCCGAATATCGTACAACTCGACGTGATCAAAAAAACGGTGCAACCGCCAGTCGGCGGTGCGGATGGCATCCTCGTTGTGCCAGACCCAGTAATAGCTCTCGACAGGACTGGCGGTGTTGTCGCGCAGCGCGGGCCAGATGTTCTTGCCGTCGAGGGGGCGCGTGGCGGGCATCTCCAAACCCGCCATGGCCATCAAGGTCGGAAACATATCGAGCGCACCGCACAATCCGTCCCATCGTCGTCCCACCAGGTTGCCTTTTGGCCAGTGAATAACGGTCGGTAGTCGCGTGCCGCCCTCGAAAATGGTGTGCTTACCGCCGCGGAACGGGAGGTTGCTGCCGTTTTTTGTCGCTCCGTTATCGCTGGTGAAAACGACAATGGTGTTCTCGCGCAGGCCCAGTTTGTCCAGTTCGGCGAGGATGGCGGCGACATTTTTATCCATCGCGTGCACCATGGCGGCATAAGTGCGTTTGGTTTCGTCCGTCACCTTTGCGTCCACCGCGGCCAGGTCCGGGTCTTTCGCCTGAAGCGGCGCGTGGACAATGTGGAACGGCACGTAACAGAAGAACGGGCGCTCCTTGTTGGCGCGGATGAACTCCAGCACATGCTCCGTGATCAGGTCCTCGGTGTAACCGACATCCTGGGGGCGGTACTCGCGGTTGTGCCACCAACTAACCGGGCCGCGTCCGCCGACGGTGCGACGGGTAAAGTAGTCCGCGCCGCCGCCATAGTAAACCCACGCCTCATCGAAACCGTGTTCGTTGACGCCGGGACCGCCGATAAACTTTTTGTTCGGCATGTCCTTGAACGCCTCGGCAAACGCCGCGCGATACTCCGGCGTGTCGGGGTCCTCGCCGTTGTGCCATTTGCCGAAAATGCCGGTGCGATAGCCGCGCGCCTGGAAGGCCTCGGCAATGGTCGTTTCTGCGAGCGGGAGTTCGCCTCCCGTTTCCGGGCCCGAACCGACGCGAAACGGATGTCGCCCCGTCAACAACATCGCGCGGGTGGGCGAACAGACGCACCAGCCCATGAAGTTGTCGAGACGGACGCCTTGCGCGAACAACCGGTCAATGTGCGGCGTCGGGATGCTACCGCCGTTGACGCTGAGGTCGCCCCAGCCAAGGTCGTCGGCGAGCAGGTACACGACGTTGGGGCGCGCGGGCGCTGCGCCGTATGCCGCGGTGGAAAACAGCAACAGAAAGAGATATTTCACGGGATTCATGATAAAAAAATGAACACCCGTTGCGCACAAAAGTTTTGCCCGGGAACCAAGCCCAAACATGGCAGGTCACCGGCGTGAGCCAAACGCTCGTTGTCCTTCTGTTGTTCGCCACCCCCGCACACGCAAGACCATTGCCGCATCCGCCTCGACGACGCTCCCAATGCCGCCACGACGAACAACAAACGGATCACCCCGATCGTCTTCATGAAATCAAGCGGACAATCTGACCGCTGCGGATGGATTGTTCCTCGGCTTCGCAGATTTCGACGGCGCTGGCGCCGTCGCGGGCGGTCACGATGGTGGGCGGTTGGTGGGCACGGATGCACTCGACCATGTAACGGAGTTCGCCGAGGTAACCATCGCCGGCGGGCAGTTGGATCGTGCGCGGTTGCTGGCCGTTCTCGAACAGGCGCAGCGCGTCGGCACCGCGGGCAAGCGAGTAGTCAACCGTGGCCCGCTCGAACAGGACGGTGTATTCCATGTTGAAACCGAAACCGCTCGTCATCGCCCAGCCACCCTCCGCCGACACGACCGCGCCACCGTCAACGGTGTACTGCGCGACGACGTGATCCACCGCGCCGCTGAGACGCGAGAAGCCGCTCGCATATACGGCACGGGGACGGCCAAAACAGTATTGCACGAAGTCCACGTCGTGGATGTGCAAATCGAGGAGTGCTCCGCCGGACCTGGCACCGTCCATAAATTCCTTCGACCAACCGGGCGGTTCGCCGACGCGACGAAACCGGGCGGCCAGCGCCTTGCCGTACGTCCCCTGCTCCATGACCTGTTTCAGCCACGCATACTCCGGCCAGAACCGGATACACATGGCCGGCATGAAAAATCCTTTCGCCGACGCGGCGGCAGCGACAATCTCACGGGCGAGCGCGGCGGTACGGGCAAGCGGTTTTTCACAGACGACGTGTTTGCCAGCCTGGAGCGCGGCGATGGCGAGTTTGGGGTGCGCCATCGTCGGCACACAAAGGTCAATCAAATCAATCGCCGGATCGGCCAACAGGTCGTCGAGATTCTTGGTGGCTTTTGTCCGCGACATGTCGAGTTTGAGCGGCTCACCACCGCCGAGATTGCCGCCGATGGACGAGAAATCTCCGTCCAGCGGCAATCGAACGGCATCGCAAATGCCGGCGATGTGAACGCCGGGGATTTGGCGGTACGCTTTGAGGTGCGTGACGCCCATGAAACCAAGACCGACGACAGCCACGTTGACGGTTTTCATGCTTTGGCCTCCTCCAGCAGACGCCGCACAAATTGCACCCCGGCGCGGATGTCGGCCACGCGCTGATGACCGGCTTCGCGCTCAAAACAGAGCCAGCCGGGGAACTGAATCGCGTCCAGCGTCTGAAAGAACGCCTTCCAATGGACCTGCCCGGTGCCGACAGGGAGTTCGTCCCCCCAGGTGCCGGGCGTTTTTGTGACAGCAGCGTCTTTGAGGTGAACGCCTTTGACCCAGTGCCCGACCACGCGGAGGGCGGCGATGGGGTCGCCATTGTTGTAGAGAAGCATGTTGGCAGGATCGAAGTTGACCGCGACATTCGGCTCGTGAAGATGTTCGAGGAACGCCTTCAACGACGACGCGGTTTCCTGGCCAGTCTCGCACGCGAGGGTGATGCCATGCCCGGCAAAAAGCCGCGCCAATTGTCGAACACGCTGGATCAACTTCTCGAAATTCGGGTCACGCGGGTCATGCGGCAAAAACCCGGCGTGAAACATCACATATTTCAGGCCAAGACGGGCGGCATTGGTCGCCGTAACCTGCGCGTTACGCCAGTTTTGTTCCCACGTGGCGTCGGGCACGACGCCGCCGGTGCGGCGAATGGTTTCCAGCGTCGAGTAATCTTCGCCCACCGTGCGAAACATGCCGGAAACGGGGGTGATACCATGCTGCGCAAACAACGCGGGGGCGCCGTGCCAGACATCGGGTTGCTCGCGAAACGGGTCGAGGTCGAGCTGGACATGTTTGAGGCCGATGGTTTGGAGATCACGAACGAGGTCGGCGGGTTTGGTCGGTTGAAGCGACCAACTGCACACGGCAAGTCGTTGGAGGAAATGTTTCATGTGCTGTTTTGTTCCTTTGCGTCTTCTTATAGACAGAAGTTCCTGATGAGGCAATGCGATTTCCCCTGGCGGCAACAATGGGACAATTTTGCAGAGGTGCTCCAACCGTTTCGGTCATGAGCCGTTATCGAACCGGCAACGCGGTTCGCCGTTTTCGCTTTGGCATCGGGGAAAATCTTCACGAGGTTGCTGGAAAGGACATCCGGTGAGACGAAGCCGATAGGAATGTAACTACGCCGTTCCGAACTAACCTCCGCCAGCAGCAGGTAGTTTGTCTTTGGCATGTTTTCGACATGGAACCGAGTGGGAGTTTCGGCGAGTTTTCTCGTGGGCGCGCTTTTGCTGGCGAAGCGAAACGCGCGGACAGCTTCGACTCGTTTCATTGCTTCTGGCATTTTGCGAAGTTCATCTGGGGGACAATCGCCGAGCTAGAGACACCATCGCTCGATGCCGTTGATGAATTCCTCCGAACCGAGCCAGCGGCGGAAATACTTCGCGGGGCGGGTTCGACTTTGAGAAAAGCTTCCTTCTCAGCGGGCGTAAACAAGTAATTGCCGTCGTCAATCGGTTCGTTGCCGATGCCAATTTCCGGTACGGGACAGAGAGGCTTGCTACGGTTCACGATGGCTAGGTCGGGGCCTTCCACCAGATACGAGCTAATGTTCTTGACGGTGGTGACAGTATCGTCGTGAGCTTCGTAAATGCGTTTATTGTCGGTACCGAACGCGCCGAAGCCGATGATGACGACGTGGACGTGCGCTTTGCCGCGCGCTTCGCTTTCCCACGCGAAAGTGCGGTGGGCAAAGTGAATTTTCGCGCCGTAACGTTGAAAGAGCGTATTCCACAAGACGCCGACTTGTTCGCCTTGCGTGATGGAGTTGGTGGAAACAAAGCCCACCCGGATTCCTGTCCCCTGAATGTACTCGGCGGCTTTGAAGTACCAACCGGTGACGTAATCAAGAAGTCCAGCATTCTCGATTCCGGCGGTTACAACCGCCATATCGGCGCGTTGGTCATCTGTCTGATATTTCTCTCCGACGAAGGGCGGGTTGCCGAGGATGTAGGAGCAATCGGCGGGGGTGATGATTTGTTTCCAGTCGGTGCGGAGGGCGTTGGCGACGTGGATGTGTGGCGAGGCGCGCAGTGGAAGCCGTTGGTACATCTGGCTGCAGATGTGTATCGGTTCTTATGAATCGCGTCAATGGACGGCGCGCGGGTGGCGCGGACGGGAAAAGCGCGGTGGACGAGTTTCCGTCCTGCTCACTGTTTCCAACGGGCAAACGGATGCTCGCTCTCTTTGGAACCGAACGCGGTTCGGGCAACCGGCTGGTCGGCGGTTTTGGACGGTGGTTTTTCTGTTGCGCCCGCCGCCGGTGGTCGTTATTTTTCCCGCGCTTTGAGCAATCCCCCAGAATTGAACATTGGTCTTGTCGGCGCCGGCGTGGTCGGTGGCGGCGTGGTGAAGAATCTCACTCGCAACGCCGACCTGTTGGCGGATCGTCTTGGTATTCGTCTTCGACTGAAATGGGTGTGCGACAAGGATCCGTCGCGCCTGGCCGCTGTTGCCCTGCCCGACGCCGCCAAGACCGCCGACGCCCAACAGGTGCTTGCCGATCCGGATGTTCCGATTGTGGTCGAGTTGGTTGGCGGAACCGGTTTTGCGAAGAAACTGATTCTCGATGCCCTGAGTCGCGGCAAGATTGTTGTCACGGCCAACAAGGCGTTGTTGGCGCACCATGGCGAGGAGATTTTCGCGGCGGCTGCCCGTCACAAGACCAATCTGTTCTACGAAGCCAGCGTGGCGGGCGGCATTCCGATCATCAAGACGTTGCGCGAGGGGTTTGTCGCCAATCATTTCCCGCTGATTTACGGCATCGTCAACGGCACCTGCAACTACATCCTCAGCCGCATGAGCGCCGAGGGGAAGGATTTCAGCGAGGTGCTGGCCGAGGCGCAACGGCTCGGCTATGCGGAGGCGGATCCGGGGCTGGACATTGACGGCATTGACACGGCGCACAAGGCGACCATTCTGGCGTCGTTGGCGCACGGTTTCTGGACCGGCTACGACAACACCTATGTGGAGGGGATCCGCCACGTCTCGCAAATGGACATTCAGGTGGCGCGCGAACTGGGCTATGCCATCAAGTTGCTGGCCATCATCAAGTCCACCGACGGCGCCGTCGAGGTGCGGGTTCATCCCACGCTCATCCCCCAGCGGCACGTGTTGGCCAGCGTCAACGGCGTGTTCAACGCTGTGGCCGTGCGTGGCGACGTGGTGGGCGACACGATGTTTTACGGGCGGGGCGCGGGCGCCGACGCCACCAGCAGCGCGGTGATCGCCGATCTGGCCGATGCGGCGTTGAACCTGAAGTTTGGCAGCGTCCAGCGAATCCCCGCTTTTGTATCGCACCGCTTGCATGCCCGGCTGCGGACCATTGATGACGTGGAGTCGCGCTACTACCTGCGGTTGACGGTGGAAGACCGAGCCGGGGTGATTGCGAAGATTTCCAAGGTGCTTGGCGACGCCCAAATCAGCATCGCTTCGGTATTGCAGCGCGAATCGGACACCAATATTGTGCCATTGATCATGATGTTGCACACGGCCCGGGATCGCGCTGTCCGCGACGCGGTGGCGGAGATTGACCGTTTGGACGTGGTGAAGGACAAAACCGTGGTTTTACGAGTGGAGAGTTTTGATTGATATGGCTCTGATCGTGCAAAAGTACGGCGGCACATCCGTCGGCAATCCGGAACGGATCAAAAACGTCGCCCGTCGCGTTTTTGAAACCCAACAGGCCGGCCATCAGGTTATTGCGGTGGTCTCGGCCATGAGCGGCGTGACCGACTCGCTGATCAAGCTGGCCAAGGAAATTCATCCCGACCCGGATGAGCGCGAAATGGACGTGTTGCTCGCCACCGGCGAGCAAACCACCATTGCGTTGTTGGCCATGGCCCTGCACGCGCTGGGCGCCAGGGCCAAATCCCTCACCGGCGCCCAGGCCGGCATTGTCACCGACGGTGTCCACACCAAGGCCAAAATCGCCAACATCACTCCCAAACGCGTCCACGAACTGCTCAACGAAGGTCATGTGGTCATCATCGCCGGTTTCCAGGGCGAAACTCCGGAGGGGCACATCACCACACTGGGCCGCGGCGGCAGCGACCTCAGCGCCATCGCCATCGCGGCGGCGGTGAAAGCGGATGTTTGCCAGATTTACACCGACGTGGACGGCGTGTACACGGCCGATCCGCGGATTGTTCCCGACGCGAAGAAGATTCCGGAAATCAGCTACGACGAGATGCTGGAGATGGCCGCGCTCGGCTCCAAGGTCATGCAGGCCCGTTCCGTCGAGTTTGCCAAGAAATTCAACGTCGTCTTTGAAGTGCGCAGCAGTTTCAACAACAACCCAGGAACCATTGTGAAAGCCGAAACCGCCAAAATGGAAGATGTCGTCATCCGCGGCGTTGCCGTGGACAAGAAACAGGCCAAAGTCACCGTCGCCGGCGTGCCGGACAAGCCCGGCGTGGCGGCCAAGGTCTTCAAGACCATCGCCGATGCCCATATCAACATTGACGTGATTGTTCAAAACGTCAGCGCCCAGGGGCACACCGACATTTCATTCACCGTGGGCGACACCGACGCGGCGAAGGCCGTCAAAGTGCTCCAGCCGGTTGTCGCCGAGGTGGGCGCAAGCGGGGTCACTTCCACCGGGAACATTGCGAAGGTCAGCGTGGTGGGCATCGGCATGCGCAGCCATCCCGGCGTGGCGGCCAAGATGTTTGAGGCGCTCGCCGCCGCGGGGATCAATATCGGCATGATTTCCACCAGCGAGATCAAAATCAGCGTGATCATCAATCTAGCCGACGCCGACAAGGCCGCCCGCGCCATTCACGACGCTTTCGGCCTCGCCAGGTAGGCCGTCATGACTGCGTCTGCCTCCTTGCGTCAGACCCCGTTGCACGCGCTTCATGTTGCCGCCGGCGCCAAGATGGTGCCGTTCGGCGGCTGGGAAATGCCGGTTTATTATTCCAGCATCATCGAAGAACATCACGCCGTCCGTCACCATGCGGGTCTGTTCGATATTTCGCACATGGGCGAGTTCATCGTCGCTGGTCCCGCGGCCGAGGCGACGCTGAATCGTCTTCTGACAAATGATCTTCGCCGTCTCGCTCTCGGCCAGGCGCAATACACTCTGCTCTGCAACGAGCGCGGCGGTATCATTGACGATCTCATCATCTATCGCCTGGAACCGGACCGGTTTCTTCTGATCGTCAACGCCTCCAACATCGCCGCCGATCTGGCCTGGATTCAGCGGCATATTCCCGTCGAAAACCAGAGCGACCAGACAGCCGCCGTGGCCCTGCAAGGGCCTGAGGCCGCCAAACTGCTGGGCATTGACCTGCCGCATTTCCACATTGGCCGCTTCCGACTTTTCGGCCTCGAATGCCGCGTCGCCCGCACCGGTTACACGGGTGAGGACGGCTTCGAGATTCTCTGTTCCAACGCGGACGCCGCGCGGCTCTGGTCGGAGTTGCTGGCGCGCGGCGCCAAACCGTGCGGGCTGGGCGCGCGCGACACGTTGCGGCTGGAGATGTGTTATCCGCTGCACGGCCACGACATTACGGAGACGACCACGCCGCTGGAGGCCGGGCTGGGCCGTTTCGTGGCGCTGGACAAGGGTGAGTTTGTGGGACGCGATGTCCTGCTGGCTCAGAAACAAAAGGGTGTCTCCCGACGGCTGGTGGCATTCAAAATGGTCGAAAAATCCCCCCCGCCACGCCAGCATTACCGGCTACTCGCCAACGGACGCGCCATCGGCGAGGTCACCAGCGGCGCGCCGTCGCCATCGCTTGGCATTGGCATCGGGATGGGTTATGTAGAGTCCGGCATGGCTGCTGCCGGCACAACCATCGAAGTGGACATTCGCGGCAAACCGTTTGCTGCCGTCATCGAAACCAAACCCCTGTGGAAGAAAACAACATGAGCGTTCCTGCAAATCTGCGTTACACCAAAACCCACGAATGGGTCCGCGTGGAAGGCGACACCGCCGTCGTCGGCATCACCGACCACGCCCAGAAAGAACTGACGGACATTGTGTATGTCGAGCCGCCCCCGGTGGGCGACAACGTTGAGGCCGGCAAAGAATGCGCCGTCGTCGAAAGCGTCAAGGCCGCCAGCGATATCTATGCGCCCGTCAGCGGCGAAGTCATCGAAGCCAATACCTCGCTCGGCAACAAACCCGAACTCGTCAATCAGGACCCCTACGGCCAGGGCTGGCTCTTCAAGGTCAAAATGAGCGATCCACTCCAGGTCGAAGAACTGCTTCGTCCTGACGAATACGCCAACCTCACCGGCGAATGACAGAACTCGACCAATTGTTGGCTGTCGTCGGTTACCCAACCCTCGATGCGTTGGTGGACGATGTTGTCCCCGCCGCCATCCGTCTTCGTCGCCCGTTGACGTTGCCGCCCGCCCGCGACGAACAAACGGCGCTGCGCGACCTCGAAGCCATGATGGCAAAAAACCGGTTTCGACACCGTTTCCTCGGACGCGGCTACTACGACTGCATCATGCCGCCGGTCATCCAGCGCAACATTCTGGAAAACCCCGGTTGGTACACCGCCTACACACCCTATCAGGCGGAAATCTCCCAGGGGCGCCTGGAAGCGTTGTTGAACTTCCAGACCATGGTTTGCGATCTGACCGCCATGCCGATTGCCAACGCCTCGTTGCTCGACGAGGCCACCGCCGCCGCCGAAGCGATGACGATGTGTCATCGGCTCAACACCGTCGCCGGACGCAACACCTTCGTTGTCTCGCCCGGCTGTCACCCGCAAACCATCGCCGTCGTCCAAACCCGCGCCGAACCGCTCGGTATCCGCGTCGTCCTCAGCGAGGAACTCACTCCCGACGCCTTTGGCCTGCTCCTGCAATACCCGGACACCAACGGCGCCATCCGCGATTACGCCCCGTTGGTGGATCGGGCGCACCGCCAGCAAACATTGGCGGTCGTCGCCACCGACCTGTTGGCGCTCACACTCATCAAACCGCCCGGCGAATTCGGCGCCGACATCGTTGTGGGAAATTCCCAACGGTTCGGCGTCCCGATGGGTTACGGCGGGCCGCATGCCGCTTTTTTTGCGACACGCGAGGAGTTCAAACGCCAGATGCCGGGCCGCCTGATCGGCGTGTCCAAAGACGCCCACGGCCAACCCGCCCTGCGCCTGGCGCTCCAGACACGCGAACAACACATCCGCCGCGAAAAAGCGACCAGCAACATCTGCACCTCACAGGTCCTCCTGGCCGTTCTCGCCAGCATGTACGCCGTCTGGCACGGCCCGGAAGGACTCAAACGCATCGCCCGCCGCGTCCACGAACTCACCTGCCGACTTGCTGCCCGCGTTGCCCGTGTCGGCAACGAACCGTTTTTTGACACCATTCGTGTGGGCGACCGCGTCATTGCGCTGGACGAAACCGCCACCGAGGCCGATGTGGAGGCGCTCGCCGCCGAACTGCCGTCCTGCGCCACTGCCGTGGCGGCGCCCGATTTGCCGTTGCGAACCACGCCTTTTCTGACGGCGCCGGTGTTCAATTCCTATCACACCGAGCACGAGATGCTCCGCTACATTCATCGCCTCGAAACAAAAGACCTCGCGCTCAACACAGCCATGATCCCGCTGGGGTCCTGCACGATGAAACTCACGCCGACGGCAGCCATGTTGCCGTTGTCATGGCCGTCGGTGAACCGGTTGCATCCGTTCGCCCCGTCGGAGGATGCCATCGGCTACCACGAGATGTTCCGCCAACTGGAATCCTGGCTGGCGGAAATCACCGGGTTCGCTGCCGTCTCCTTGCAACCCAACGCCGGCTCACAAGGCGAATACGCTGGGTTGTTGACCATCCGGGCCTATCACAAACAAAACGGCCAACCCCACCGCAACGTCTGCCTCATCCCCACCTCTGCCCACGGCACCAACCCGGCCAGCGCTGTCATGGCCGGCTTCCAGGTCGTGGCCGTCGCCTGCGACGCCGCCGGCAACATTGACCTCGGCGACCTGCGCGCCAAAGCCGCGCAACACGCCGACCGCCTCGGCGCGCTGATGGTCACCTATCCCTCGACACACGGTGTGTTCGAGGAAGCCATCCGGGAAATCTGCGACATCATCCACCAACATGGCGGCCAGGTGTACATGGATGGCGCCAACATGAACGCCCAGGTCGGCCTCTGCCGTCCTGGCGATATTGGCGCCGACGTTTGCCATCTGAACCTGCACAAAACCTTTGCCATCCCGCACGGCGGCGGCGGTCCCGGCGTGGGGCCGATCTGTGTGGCCAAACATCTGGCTCCGTTCCCGCCCCGTCATGTGGCCGCGGCACCCCACGGTAGCGCCAGCGTGTTGACCATCTCGTGGATGTACATCGCCCTGTCCGGCGCGGAAGGCCTGACCATGGCCACAAAGCGAGCAATTTTGAACGCCAACTACATTTCCAAACGCCTGGCGCCCTACTTCCCCACACTCTACCGTGGCGCGCGCGGCCTGGTCGCGCACGAGTGCATTCTCGATCTGCGCGAATGGAAAACGCGCGCCGGCATCGAGGTCGAGGACGTGGCAAAACGGCTCATGGATTACGGGTTCCACGCCCCAACCATGTCGTGGCCGGTGCCGGGAACCTTGATGGTGGAACCGACCGAAAGCGAGTCCAAGGCGGAATTGGACCGTTTCTGCGATGCCATGATCGCCATTCACGGCGAGATGCAAGCCATCGAGAACGGCTCCCTTGACCGCCAGAACAATCCGCTCAAGAACGCGCCGCACACGGCTGCCGCGGTTTGCAGCGATCATTGGGATCGCCCCTACTCGCGCGAACAGGCTGCGTTCCCGTCGCCCTCGCTGCGCGCCCACAAATACTGGCCGCCCGTTGGCCGCGTGGACAACGTGTACGGCGACCGTCATCTGGTTTGTTCCTGCGCTCCGATGGGGTCTTGACGTCCTTTGCGTGACGTCATTTGCGCCGTGGCCGCCGAGGGCGTAGAGTAACACCGGTGGTTATGGCAAAGGCACGTCAAGAGTTGGAATTGACGGTGCGAATCGGCAATCAACCCGGTGAACTGGCCAAATTGTTTGCTGCCATCGCGGAAGCCGGAATCAACATTCTCGCCTACTGCGCCTACAGCGAACGCAACCAGGGCGTGGTGTTGTTGGTCACCGAAAATATCCATGTGGCGCGACAGGCACTGGAAAGCGCCGGCTACAGCTACAAAATCACCCCCGTCGTTCTCGTCAGCAACGCCGACCATGTGGGCGCGGTGGCTGCCGTGGGCGAACACCTCGGCAGTGCCGGCATCAACATCCTTTACTCCTACGCCTCCTCTGCCGGCGCGGACCGCTTTTATGCGGTGTTCAAGACCGATGACAACGACAGCGCCATCCGCGTGATTGAAAAAGCCGCCTCATAAACACGGCATTTGGATTGCACCCACCCCGTTGTTCCTTCTATATTACAGTTGTGAGATGGTTGTCACGATGCTGTTGTCTGGCGGCGATGGCCGGCGCGCTGACCGTTCGCGACACGCCGGCCGTCGAAACGGGAGAACCGCTCCGCGACGCCGAGCTGCGGCAACGCCAAATCCGCGCCAACATCCAGAAGGTCACCGTCGAGATTGACGCCTTGATTGCGGATTTTGAACGCAACGGTCTCGGCGCCGCTCAGGATGTCCGCATTTTGCAGGGTATTCGCAACGCGCTCACCACGTTGACCGACAAAGAAATGGAGGAGGTCATCGCGCTCCTTCAGACGGCGCGCGCCGCCGCCGATCCCGCCACCACACAGAAAACCACCCTCAAAGCCTTCAACAGCCAGAAACAAATTCTCCTCCGCCTCCACCAACTCATCCTCGAACACCAACGACGCGAAACGCTCCATGAACTGGGGCGTCTGCTCCGGGACCTTGCCGCGCGTCAGGAACTGAATCTGCGCGAAACCATCGCACTGTCCGAATTGACCGGCGGCAAAAGCCTCTCCTCGTTCGATGACTCGCAACGATCCGCCCTCGACCTGCAATCCGCCGAGCAAAAGGCCATCCACCACGAAACCGTCCAGCTTCTGGCCGCACTGGAAACATTGGCCGCCGCCCCCGCCAGCGATCAGCGCCCCAAACTCGCCCTCCAACACGCCAAAACCGCCGGCCTCGAAACCATCCTCGAAGCCGCCGTCAACGACCTCGCCGAAGCCCGCCTCCTCAGCGCGGCCGGCAATGAAAAAACCGCCCGCGACCATTTGCGGACCGTCGCCCGATTGTTGTCAGCACCGCAGGACGACGTTTCCCGCCTCCGCCAGGCCATACGCGACCTCGACACTGTCATCCATCATCAACGCGAACTGATCGCGCAAACCCAAACCCGTCCTGACAACACTCTGGCCGCTCGCCAAGCCGAAAACATTGACCGTGCCGATCAACTCCGCCAGGACACCCAAAACCTCGCCCCGATCGCCAGCACCCAGATTCAGGACGCCATTTACGAAATGCAAAAAGCTCGCGCCGAACTCGGCGGCACAGAACCTTCGCGCGCCCTTCCCAGCCAACAAACCGCCCTCCAACACCTCCAAAACGCCCGCCAATCACTCGAACAACAATTCGCCAAAACACAACCGGATTCCACCAAACCCACCGACCCGCGCGCCGCGCTCACAGATGCGCAGAAAAAACTCGCCACCCTCCGCCAGCAACAAGACGAACTCAAAAAAGACTCCGCCACCAAACCGGACAAACAACAGGCCGACAAACAACTCGCCCTCCAACAACAAACCCAAAACCTTCAACAACAAACCGCGCCCCACTCACCCCAGGCCGCCGCGGCACTCGGCGAAGCCGCCCGCCAAATGCAAAAAGCCGCCAACGCCCTCCAATCACAACAACCCGCCACCGACGCCCAACAAGCCGCACAAGCCGCCCTTCAACAGGCTGCCGAAGCCATGCGCAACGACGCCGCCCGACTCGACCAAGCCGCCGACGAACTCAAAAGCGTCGAAGCCGTCCTCGCCACCCTCGCCCAACTCATTCAACGCCAACAAAAACTCGAATTCGCCACCGCCAAACTCCTCGCCAACACCGCCTCCAAACCCACCGCCACCGAACTGGCGCCCAACCAACAACAACTCACCGCCGACACCGAGTCTCTCCGCACCCACCTGCCACCCAACGCCCGCGCCGCCGACAGACCGCTTGCCGCTGCCCGGCAAAACATGACCGCCGCCTCCGGTTGGCTCCAGTCTGCCAGGGCCGACGCCGCTCACCCGCCACAACAACAAGCTCTCGCCAATCTCTACGCGGCCAAAAACGCCCTCGAACAACAACGGGACGACCTCGCAGCTCAACTCGGTCAACTTCCCGACAACCACCCCGAACTCACCCGCGCCATGCAGGACCTCGCCAAAGCCCAGCAAGACACCGCCGACGCCCAGCAACTTCTCGACCAGGTCGGCGGCGCGCAGATGCAACAACTCCAGCAACGCCAACAGGAACTCGCCCAAAACCTCCGCCAATCCCCCGCTGCGCAAGACCCGCTCGCCCCTGCTTCCGTCGCCCAGCGCTCCGCCCAACAGGCCGCCAACCAGCTTGCCCAGGGTAACCTCAACGCCGCCATGCAATCCATGCAACAGGCGCTTGCCGCGCTCCGACCGCCCGAACCACAACCCGCACAAACCGCCGCTGAACCGACGCCACCGCAACAACCCGCCCAGCCGGGACAACCATCTCAACCAACACAAAACAACCCACCGTCACAAAACAATCCGCCCACCCCACCGGCGCAGTCTTCTCAACCCGGACAAGCCGCGCCAACGTCTCAACCGACGCCTTCCCTCCAGCCATTCGCGCAACAACAACAACGACTCCTCGAAGCCGCCCAACAACTGGCCGGCACACGTCAGGACCCCAACGGCCAGGCGACCATGCAAGAGGCGGCACAAGCCCTTCAAGATGCCGCCAACATCATCGGCGCCATGGCCAGCAATCCGGGCAACCTCCCCGGCACCATCGCGCAGCCCATCCAAAACGCGCAAATGGCTCTCGCCAACGCCGCCGCCCAGGCCAGCGGCGCAACACCCGCCCAAGCCGGGGCCGCCGCCGCCCACGCCGCCGCCGCGCAAAACGCCATGGCACAAGCCCAAGCCGCCCTCAGCGCCGCTCTCGCCGCCGAATCGGGACAACAGTCCCAAGGACAGGGCCAGGCGCAAGGTCAGGGACAAGGCCAGGGACAATCACAAGCACAAGCCCAGGGACAAGCACAAGGAGGCACCCCCAGCGGCACGAGCAGCGGCGAAGGCAACTGGAATGGCGCTACCGCCGGCGGTGGACTCGCCGCAATAAAGGCGGCGGGAGGCCAGTTCATCGGATTGCCGCCACGCGACCGGGCTGCCATCCGACAATCGCAATCCGAGAAGTACCCGCAGGAATTCGGCCCCCTGATCGAGCAGTACATGAAAAATCTTGCCGACCAAACTTCGGACGGAAAATGAAACCAGCGCTGTTGCTTTTGTCTTTGCTTCTCGCGACCATCGGCTTTGGCGAACCGCGCGGCGCGGGGGTGGGTCAGGAACGGGTCACGGTGGATGAAAAAACGGCTGCTGTCATTCGTGGCGCCTTGAAGTATCTCGCCAGCGAACAACAATCCAACGGTTCATGGACCGAGCACAACGAGAAATACGTCACGGCCATGACCGGTTACACGTTGCTGGCCTTCATGGCCACCGGCAATCTTCCCGGCGAAGGCGAGTACGGCAAGGTGGTCGCCAACGGCGCGCGTTTCCTGGCCGATTCGATTCAGGCCGACGGAACATACGAGCCGCGCCACATCGGCCAATACATGTACGGCCACGGCATCGCCACCATCGCCCTGGCGGAGTTGTACGGACAAACCCGGTCCGCCGAACTGCGGTCCAAACTGGAAAAGGCCGTCAAAATCATTCTCGGCTCGCAAAACGCCGCGGGCGGCTGGCGTTACAGCCCGCGAGTCGGCGATGCCGACATTTCCGTGACGGTGCTCCAGGTCGTCGCCTTGCGTGCCGCCAAGAACGCGGGACTCGACGTGCCGCAGGAAAGCATCGAACGGGCAGTGCAATATGTCCACAGTTGTTACGACGAAAGCAGCGGCGGTTTTTGTTATCAGCCGCGCCAGCGCGCCCCCGGTTTTGCCCGCACCGCCGCCGCCATTTACTCGTTGCAGGTTTGCGGACGCTACGATGACGAGCAGGTTCTTTCCGGCGCCGCTTACCTGATACGCGAAGGCCACATTCCGTCCAAACGCAAACAGGAATGGTTCACCTACGGCCATTTTTATGCCGCGCCCGCCATGTACATGATCGGCGGCGACACGTGGGAAAAATGGTACACCGACATCAAGAAGTTGCTCCTGGAACACGTCCAGCAAAAAAACGACACGGCCTACTGGACGACCGACCTGGACTCGCGTGCGCCCGGTCCGCTCTATTGCACCGCCGTGTTCACCACCATTCTTGCCATGCCGTATCACTACCTGCCCCTGTACCAACGATGAGGCGCTTCCTGCTCATCCTCTTCAACCTGTTGTGGGTGGCCTCTGGTTTCGCCTGGCAGGGCACCTTGCAGACTCGCGACAATCGCGTGGCCAGTGGCGAGATGTTTTTCCACACGGCGGACACCCTGATCGTTACGCCGCCGGTCGGCGCGGCCTTTCGCGTCCCGCTTGCTCACGTTCTCCAGATCACTTTCAGCGCTGCCGTCGCGCGCGCCGAATCTCCGCGTCCTCTGCTGACGCTGCGCAACGGCTCCACCATGAGCGTTCAGCTTCGGAGCATGGATGATTCCGTTGCCAAGTTCAATATCGCCCATCGCGCGTTCAGTATTGCCACGTTGGAAGTGTCGCGCGTGTTGTTTCGAGTTGTCCCCGAGTTTCATCTGAACAAGATCGCGTCCGACCGTCGCGGCGTGTTGCTCGGCAACGGCGATTTTTTGGACGGTGACCTCGTCAAGCTCGACAACCATGCACTCCAGTTGAACAGTACCCTTTTTGGCCTTCGCAGTCTGGACCTGACCAATCAAGCCGCCGCTCTTTTTCTGCGTCCCACGGTCGCCTCGACCAATCTCTGGGAAGTTCAGGCGGCCGACGGTTCCGTTCTCCACACGGACACGCTCGCGCCAGAACTCGATCAGCTCATTGTTCATGATCCTTATTTTGGGGTTTTTCGCATCCCTCTGAATCAACTTCTCCGCCTCCGCCGAAATCGTCCCTGACCCTTGCCAAACGAGTGGCTTTCCGTTATTTTCGCCATCCTCGCCCCATGAACTACGTCACACGAGCCAGGAATGTCTTTGACATCGAGATCGCCGGGCTGCGCGCCACTCGCGCCCAGCTCGACGAACGTTTTGCGCTGGCCGTTGACCTTGTCGTCCGCAGCCTCCGCAACAAGGGCAAGATCATCGTCACCGGCATTGGCAAATCCGGCAATATCGGCCACAAGATTGCCGCCACCCTCACCAGCACCGGTGCCACCGCCGTCGTTCTGAATCCCGCCGACGCTCTGCACGGTGACCTGGGCATCATCAATGATGGTGATGTGGTTCTGGCCCTCAGTTATTCCGGCGAGACTGAAGAGCTTCTCCGCATTTTGCCGGCCATCAAGCGGTTTGACGTGACCCTCATTGCCATGACGGCGCATCCCAAATCGCAGTTGGCGCGTCACAGCGACGCGGTGTTGCCCATCCACGTGCCCAAAGAAGCCTGTCCTTTCAACCTCGCCCCCACCTCCAGCACCACGGCCATGCTCGTCATGGGCGATGCTCTGGCCATGTGCGTTCTGGACGCCCGCGGCTTCAAAAAATCCGACTACGCGCGGCTTCATCCGGCGGGCGCCATTGGCAGCGCCATGCTGGTTCGCATCAAGGACATCATGCGAACCGGCGACCGCAACCCGGTCATCAGCGAACGCGCCACCGTCAAAGACGCGCTTCTGGCGATGACCAGGGCCAAATCGGGCACCATCAGCGTCGTCAATGCGCGCGGCAAACTCACCGGTGTGTTCACCGACGGCGATTTCCGCCGGTACATGGCGCGGGCGGACAACGGACTGGAGACGTTGGTGGGCGAGATCATGACGCGCCATCCGATTTGCATTCGTCAGGATGCTCTGGCGGTGGAGGCGCTAAAGATTTTTCAACAACGCCCGATTGACGATCTGATCGTCGTGGACGAGCGGAAACGTCCGGTCGGCATTGTGGATTCGCAGGATCTACCGAAACTCAAACTCATGTAACCAACCAAAGGAACCCAACACCATGCCCTCAGCCAATGATATCCGTAAAGGAATGGCCATCAAATACAACGGCGATGTCAACATCGTCCTCGACATGCAGCATCGCACGCCGGGCAATCTCCGCGCGTTCGTGCAAGCCACGCTGCGCAACCTCAAGACCGGCAAAAGCGCCGTCGTCCGTTTTGCCTCGACCGAACCGATTGAAGTCGTCTCGATGACCACGCGCCGTGTCGAGTACAGCTACAAGGACCAGGTTGGCTACCATTTCATGGACCCCGATACCTACGAGGACCTCGTTCTCCACGAGGATTTCGTCGGAGAGAACGCCAAATACCTCACGGAAAACCTCTCCTGCGTCCTCATGGAAGTCGAGGGCAAACCCGCCGAGTTGGAACTGCCGCCGGTTGTCGAACTGAAGGTGCTCGAAGCGCCTCCCGGCGTTCGCGGCGACACCGCCACCAACGTCACCAAGCCCGCGAAAGTCGAAGGCGGCTTTGAGGTGGGCGTTCCGCTGTTCATCGAGCCTGGTGATGTCATTCGCGTGGACACGCGCACCGGCAAATACGTCAGCCGCGCCTGATTCGTCTGTGCATTTCTGGTCACTGCCGCCCACCCTCGCGTCGTCAGGCGCGAGGGTGGGCTTTTTCATAGACCTTTTTCAGGCGTTCGGGCGTGACGTGCGTGTAGATTTGCGTTGTTGAGAGGTTGGCGTGACCGAGCAGTTCCTGCACGCTGCGCAGGTCGGCGCCGGCATCGAGCATGTGCGTGGCGAAGCTGTGGCGGAGCTTGTGCGGCGTCAATGACGGGTCAAGATTGGCGGCCATGAGGTATTTTTTCAGGATCCGCTGAACGCTGCGGGCGGTGAGACGGCCTCCGTTTTCCTGGTTGACGAAAAGCGGGCCGCGGGCGGTGCGGCGACGAAGCTCAAGGTAGCGTTGCAACGCTTCGATGGCGGGGCCGCCGAGCGGGGCGAGACGCTCTTTCTTTCCTTTACCGCGGATGCGGGCGACTTCGCCAAGCAGATCCACATCGTCGTCATTCAGTCCCACCAACTCGTGGATGCGGAGGCCGGCGCTGTAAAGGACTTCAAGCATCGCCTTGTCGCGCCAGACCGCAAAGGCGTGATCGGGGTCACGGTCGGCCAGCGGCGCGGCGAGCAGCGTCTCGATTTGTTCAATGGTTAGGAATTGGGGAAGTTTTCGGTTCTTTTTCGGGGCAGCAAGACCGGCCAGTGGGTTTTGTTTCACGCGTTCGGTGCGGAGGAGCCATTTGTAGAAACTGCGCAGGGCGGAGATTTTCAACTGGACGGTCGCGCGATCGTAGTTTTTTTCCGTGAGGTGAACGAGGTAACCGCGAATATGGAACAGATCGAGGCGTGTCCAGTCGCAACGGGTTTTCGTACGGTCTTCAAACCATGCGCGGAACGCGCTCAACTCCGCGCCGTAGTTGCGGACGGTCAACTCGGAAGCGTTGCGTTCACCGCGCAGGTAGGTCAGGAACCCGGCGATGAGGGGGTCGGGGTCGGTTCCTTCGGTTGATTGATTTTTTGGATATTCTTGCACTTGGGATAGGCGCTGCAACCGAGGAACTCGCCAAATCGCCCCTTGCGAAGGGCCATGGGGGCACCACATTTCTCGCATTTCTGGTCGGTCAAGACAGGAGCGGTTTTGGGTTGGGGCGGCGGGAGTTTGGCTTTCAGTTCATCGGGCAGAGATTTGGCGTTTTTGCATTTTGGATAACCGCTGCAGGCAAGGAACGGGCCGCGTCGGCTCATCTTGATCGTCATGGCTTTGCCGCATTTTTCACAGGTAATACCCGTCTCGGGCATTTTGGCGGTTTCGGCGTTTTCCTCGCGTGGGAGCGGGATGATTTTACCGGATTCATCGCGTTTGAAACTCATGGCGTTCTTACACTCGGGATAGCCGCTGCAGGCGAGAAATTCACCGCGGCGTCCGCTACGAATGATGAGCGGTTTGCCGCACTTCTCGCATTTGAGGCCGGAATCGTTGACCGCAAAGATGAACTCGGTTTTCCCGTCGTCGTTCAGCTTCAGTGTCGCCTCAAAACGTTTGCCGGTCTTGCTGCGAAAGCCGGTCAACGGGCCGACCCGGCGGTCGCGCAACAGCGTTTCGAATTCTTCGCGACTGAGCAATCGTCCGACGATGGTCTTCCACACGGCGAAATCGCAGTTTTTGTTTGTGCAGGAAAAACTCTTGAAGCGCTCGATCAGTTTGGAGTGGCACTTGGGGCATTCGCCGAACGGTTCGCTATTTTCGACGTGTTCGTCGAGGTGAAATTCTTTGGCTTCCTTGACGATGTGGGCGGTCAACGCGCGGACATCGGCCATGAATTTCTCCCGTGTCAGTTTGCCGTGCTCGATTTCGCGGAGGCGGAATTCCCATTCGCCGGTCATTTCCGGGCTGGTCAGTTCGGGGGCGGCATTTTTCAACAATGAGATCGTTTGAATGGCCTTGGGGGTCGGGTGGAGTTCCTTGCCGTGTCGGACAAGGTAGTGTGCCGCGATCAAGGTTTCGATGATCGCCGCCCGTGTGGCGGGAGTGCCCAGGCCGCGTTCTTTCATGGCTTCGGCAAGTTCCTCGTCCTCGACCAGTTTGCCGGCGTTTTCCATGGCGCTGAGGATGGTGGCCTCCGTGTAGCGGGCGGGCGGTTTTGTCCGATCTTCCCTGGTTTCAACGCGCTCTGTCTTCACCTTTTCGCCCTGTGACACCGCGGGGAGGTTTTCCTGGTCCTTCTCTTGCGATTCTTTCCCGTACACTTCCAGCCATCCGGGCACGAGGAGGATTTTCCCTTCCGACTTGAAGGGTTCTCCCTCGACACGCGTGATACGGGTGGTGTTTTCGTATTGTGCCGGCGGATAGAACGCCGCAATGAAGCGTTTGACGATCATATCGAAAACGGTTTGTTCATCGCGGTCGAGTTCCGACGGCGCATTGCCGGTAGGGATGATGGCGAAGTGGTCGCTGACCTTGGCGTTGTTGAAAATGCGCTTGTTGGGACGCACCCAATCGTTGTCGAGAACCTTTTGGGCCAACGGGCCGAGCGCGGCGAGCCGTTTTTTGACGGTTTCCATGTAGTCTTCCGGCAGACACCGCGAATCGGTACGCGGATAGGTGATCAGCTTGTGTTTCTCGTAAAGGGCTTGGGCGATCTGCAAGGTTCGTTTGGCTGGAAAACCGAAGCGGGTGTTGGCTTCGCGCTGGAGCGTGGTGAGATCGTAGAGTTGCGGCGCAACCTGTGTGCTCGGTTTTTTCTCCTCCAGTTCAACCACACCGGTCTTGCCGGAACATTTTTGGGACAGCGCGGCAGCGAGTTCTGCCTGCCAGAGGCGCGGTGGGAGACGATGTTCGTCCCAGACCGCGGTCAGATTCGGCGGTGGTGATTTGAGGCTGAGGCGTTGCGCGAGTCGTTCCATGCGGGCCGTTTCGGTTTCGTCTTTGGTGAAGGTTTCGTCGAACCAGCGCCCGGTGTATTCGCCTGCGTGGGCGTGGAAGACGCCAAAGACCTCCCAGAAGGGGGTTTCTTGAAATTGTTGAATCCGTTTTTCGCGTTCCACAATCATCGCCAGGGTTGGCGTTTGAACTCGTCCCAACGAGGTGACGGTACTGCCTCGACCACCGCTGAGGCGGAGCGTGAAGGCGCGGGTGGCGTTGATGCCGACCAGCCAGTCGGCCTCGTTGCGGCTGCGAGCGGCGTCGGCAAGCGGCTGCATTTCGGCGTCGGTACGGAGTTGGGCGAAGCCGTCGCGGATGGCGTCAGGGGTCATGGATTGCAGCCAGAGGCGGCGGATGGTTTTCTGGACGTTGGCGTGGTCGAGGATATAGCGGAAGATCAACTCACCTTCGCGTCCGGCGTCGCAAGCGTTGATGACATCGGTCACTTCTTTTGATTTCAGCAGTTTGTCGAGGGTTTTGACGCGCGATTCGGACTTGTCGCGAACAGCGAGATCGAACTGCGTCGGCATGATGGGTAGTTTGTCGAGCGACCATTTGTCCTGGGGTTTCATCGTTTTGGGAACGGCCAGTTCAAAGAGGTGGCCGACCGCCCAAGACATGAGGTAGCGGTCGCTCTCGTAATAATCCTTGTTTTTTTTGAATCCGCCGAGGGCGCGTGCGATGTCCTGTGCGACACTCGGTTTTTCCGTAATGATTAGTGTTTTTCCCATCGTTTGTCTCAATTGATGATTCGCTTTGCAAAGACTTTGCCCGGCAATTGTCGGACGAGTCGTTTCATTTCCAGCGCGAGCAGGGTGGCCGAAACGCAGGCACTTGTCAAACCGCAGCGCTGAATAATCTCATCCATGACGACTTCGTCCTCGCCAATGGCATCCAGGACGCGGCGTTCGTTTTCGGTGAGCGGCAGGCTGGTTTCTGTTTTTGTTTCCTTCGGTTTGGGGAGAAGATACTCAAATTCGCCGAGGATGTCCTCCACGTCCTCGGTCAATTTGGCGCCGTCTTTGATCAGTTTGTTTGCTCCTTTGGAGAGGGGGGAATCGGCTCGCCCTGGCACTGCGAACACGTGTCGCCCCTGTTCCGCCGCAAATCCTGCCGTGAGGAGGGCGCCACTTTTCAGGGCGGCTTCCACCACCACGACGCCGAGCGACCAGCCGCTGATGATGCGGTTGCGCATGGGGAAGGTTTGACGGTCGGGTTGGACGCCGAACGGGAATTCAGTGACGAGGGCGCCTCCTTGTTCGACGATTTCGTCGGCCAATTTTTTGTTTTCGGCGGGGTAAACAATGTCAATGCCGCATCCGATCACGGCCACGGTGCGTCCTTTGGCCTGCAACGCTCCCTTGTGAGCTTGTGTGTCAATCCCACGCGCCAGTCCGCTGACAACCGTAACGCCAAGTCGGGCGAGTTGATAGGAAAGTTTTCGCGCCATCTCCTGTCCGTACAGGCTCGTTCGCCGCGACCCGACAACAGCGATCGAGACCGCGTCCCGCTCGCTGAGCGCGCCCTTTACGTACAGCACCAGGGGAGGATCGTATATCTCCCGCAGATGACGGGGATAGTCGGCATCCTCCCGTGTCACCACACGAACACCCGTTTTTTCGATCCGAGACAGCTCGGCGTCAAGGTCCACTTGTTCCCGCCATTGCGCAATGGAACGAGCCACTTCCTCGCCAATACCATCCACCTGCGTCAACTCCGCCCGTGTCGCACCGAGAATCGCTTCTGCCGAGCCGAAGGCGTCGAGCAGCCGCCGCACCCGAACGGGGCCAACCTCGTCGAGCATATTGAGGACGATGTAAGCTTCCCGCGATGTCATTCCCTAGCGCCGTTTTGCCTTCAACTTCAGCTCCAACTGCGGGTCGCGCAACAGCTCGTAATTCTTCAGTAAGCGCAGGGTTTGGAGCAAATCCGATTTCTGGTAGTTGCGGTTGGTGTGGACGCGCGCGATCAGATCCGAAAGCATCGCCCGAAACGAAATCACGCCATCCACCCCCCTGGCACGGAGCAACTCAATGCTGCGGTCCCTTGTTTTCTGGTCGCGCGGCAATCCGGGAACAACCAAAATCTTCAGCAGCCCATCGCTGCCGACCAGTTTTTTTGCTTCCTCGACGGCGCTGGCTTCCACGAATCGGAAAATCTTGGGTTGGTGCGCCAGCACGCCGGGGGCGAACACCTCGGTGTGCCATCCCTTCACGGAAACGATGGCGCGCGAGACCTGCGGAAGCGTCTCACTGTTCAACTCAAACTCGGACGGCCCATGACCGGAGGCTTGTGGGTTCAGGACGATGAGACTGATTTCCTCGTCGGCCCGTTTCTGGCGGGATTGCACAACGTATTTGCGCCGCTGACAGACCAGAAACCCATGGGCCTCGAAGTACTCGCGCACGATGGTTTCGTCAACGGCAGACATTCAAAACCTCCTCCACATCGGCGTCGCTCACCTCGTCGCTCACCACCGCCGCGCCCAGCCGCTTCAACAACACAAATCGCACCTTCCCTCCGCGCGCCTTCTTGTCCAGACGCATGGCCTCCCGCAATGCCTCCGGACTGAACCGCCGCCCCAGTCGGGTCGGCAAGCCGCTGGCGCGAATGAGATCGCGCAGACGGCAAGCTTCCGCGCGTTTCAGTCCCCCGTGTTTCACAGACAAACAGGCGGCGCAACACATGCCAGCGGCCACCGCCTCACCGTGAAGCAGCCCCTCGTATTCGACCAATGCCTCCATGGCATGTCCCACGGTATGACCGTAATTCAAAATGGCCCGCAACCCGGACTCCCGTTCATCAGCGCTGACCACTTTTGCCTTCAGCTCGCAACAGCGTTTAACCACTTTCCGAAGCGCCTCGCTGTTCAACTGCAACACCTGGCGATATTCACGTTCCAGCCACCGGAAAAATGCCGCGTCGGCAATCGCGCCGTACTTGATCACCTCGGCAAATCCCGAACGTAACTCGCGTTTGGGCAGCGTCTTCAGAGTCGCCGTGTCGGCAATCACAAGGCGCGGCTGATAGAATGCGCCGACCAGGTTCTTGCCCTGCGGCAGATTCACCCCCACTTTTCCTCCCACCGAGCTATCCACCAGAGCCAACAAGCTGGTCGGCGCCTGCACAAAAGCAATGCCACGCAGGTAGGTGGCGGCCACGAATCCCGCCAGATCACCCACCACGCCGCCACCAAGCGCCACGACAAACGACTGACGATCCAGGCGCAGGCCGGGAAGTTTTTCCAACAAACGCTCCGCCTGTCGCAAGGACTTGGAGGCTTCCCCCGCCGCCACGGTCAACACAGCCGGTTCGTAGCCACCCCGACGGAGGACCTCCATCAGCGACGACGCATAGAGCGGAGCCACATGTGTGTCGGAAATAATCAGACATCGTCTCCCCAACCCCAACGGACGGAGAAAGACACCGGCCTGTTGCAACAGCCCTTCACCAATCACGATGTCATAACTTCGTTCACCTAATGCGACGCGGACACGCTCGATTTTCCCGCTCGGTTTTGATGGCATGCCTGCTGGCATAACCGCGCAACGCCGCTCCTGTCAACACAAGAAAAAGAAGGACATTCCCCGTTTTTTCTAGGAGGTGTTGAAAAGGCGGAGTTGAACGGTTGGAGCCGTCGGGGGAGTGGAGCGACACAAGGCGCAGTTCATCCCTCGCCGAGACAGCAAAACTCGCAGTC
>Ga0272448_1000435_pt1 | contig 65067 bp, 71 predicted proteins | sample YNPCB0191_FD_202220 | JGI IMG/M metagenome (GOLD analysis project Ga0272448, IMG submission 202220) | Hot spring sediment microbial communities from Yellowstone National Park, WY, United States - YNP-CB-019-1 | ecosystem: Environmental > Aquatic > Thermal springs > Hot (42-90C) > Sediment... | reverse complement strand
AAGAAATGCTCGGCCATCCCGCAGAGGAGTTGGTCTGGGAAAGCGAGATTTCAGACTACCGGCAAAGGATGGAAAGGAGGAAGCAGGGCTCAAGGGAAAGGCACGAAAGGACATTCAAAAAGAAGGACGGTTCGCCTCTCCCAGCCCTTGTTTCTGCCACACCAATTTTGGAAAACGGGGAATTCCGGGGGTCATTTGCCATGATCTCTGACATCTCCCGGATCAAACAGGTGGAAGATGACCTTTCCCGGGCTTTAGAGGAATTAAAAACGCTGGAATTCATTTTGAAGAGCAGCCCGGCTGTGGCTTTTATCTGGAAGTTAGGGCTAGAGGGGCCGGTTCAATTCGTCACAGAAAACATCTCCCAGTGGGGATATGCTAAGGAGGAATTTGAAAGCGGAAAGCTCAATTTCCAGGATATCGTGCATCCGGATGATCGGGAAAGAGTGATTGCGGAAATCCTGCGCCTTACCGAGGAGGGACGGGGGGAATTCCGGCAGTTCTATCGCATTTTGACCAAGGACGGACGAACGCGCTGGGTGGATGATTGCACTTTAGTGAGACGCGATCCCTCAGGCAAGGTGATCGGTTACCAGGGGATAGTCCTGGATGTCACAGAACGAAAAATTGCAGAAAAAGAAGCAGAGGAAGCCAGACTGCGCCTTCAGAGCTTTTTAGAGGCCAGCCCGGATTTGATTTACCTCAAGGACTTGAGCGGAAAAAATCTGCTGGTGAACTCGGCTTACGCTCACTATTTCGGGAAAGATAAATCGGAGATAGAGGGAAAAAACGACAGGGAGATTATGCCCCCTTCTCTGGCGGAGCAGTGTGCGCTCAGCGACCGGCAAGTCCTCCAGGCCAATGCTCCCATTCGGGTTGAGGAGACCATCCAGAACGAAAAAGGGCTGAGAGCCTTTGACACCATCAAATTTCCTATTCCGGAAACAGACGGAAAAATCGTGGGAATTGGGGGTATCAGCCGGGATATAACCGAGAAGAAAAAGGCCGAGGAGAAAATTCTGGAAAGCGAAAGAAACGTAAGGGGATTCCTGGAAGCCCTGAAGGAACCGGCCCTTCTTTTAGATTCAGAGGGGAAGATCCTCTTTGCCAACAGCAACGCCCTTCTAAGGCTGGGAATTCCACCTCCGGAAATGGGAGAGAGAAACTTATTTGATTTTCTCAATAAAAACCTGGTCGAAGGGGTGAGTTTGCGCCTGGAGAAAGTCATTAAAGGGGGCGAAGCGCTTTCGGATGAAGTGGAAATGGGAGACAGGTCCTTCCTCCTTCAGGTATATCCCTGGAAAACGGAGGAGGGTAGGGTAGAGAGACTGGTGCTTTTAATGATTGACATCACGGAGAGGAAGCGGCTTGAGGAGGAGAGGGAAAAGGTCAAAAACGCCCTGATATATTCCGTCTCCCACGATTTAAAAACCCCTCTTATGATTATGGAAGCCTCTCTTGACCTTATCTCCCTTTCCGATCCTGGAAAGAGGGAGGAAAAATTCCGGGAGTACGATCCCCTTTTCCGCAACAATTTAAACAGATTGAAGAGAAGAGTGGAGAACCTGCTTTTAAGCCAGAAAGCGCTTCTATCTGAAATCAAGCCCTCAGTTCAGAAGGTGGACGTAACCCGGATGTTCCAGGAGATCATCTCGGACATGAAGACACTTGCCCAATTTCAGGGGGTTGAACTGGAAGAGAAGTTCCTCCAGGGACCCTGCTTCTGGGATCTCGACACAGAATTAATCTCCCGCGCTCTGGAGAACGTCATTTCCAACGCTATAAAATTTTCTCCCAAAGGTGGGAGAGTCACCGTGAGCCTGGAAAGCCTTGATGATCAGTTGCGCTTTATCGTGGAAGACAGGGGACAGGGGATTACCCCGGAAGAACAAAAAGAGCTTTTCCAGCCCTTTAAAAGGCTGACCTCCGCAGAAAAGAACAATATCCCGGGAACGGGGTTGGGCCTTTTCGTCTCCCGTAAACTTGTGGAGGCTCAGGGGGGAACCCTTTCCCTGGAAAGCGCTCCGGGGAAAGGGACCAAAGTCACAATTACCATCCCCAGGATCAAGAGCCTTTCCTGAAGGGCTCATAAAAAAATGGAAAAAGGAGAGAATATGGTTGCCATTGTCTATTATTCCCGAACAGGCTCAACCCGGGCATACGCTAAAGGCCTGGAAGAAATCACGGGAGGAAAATTAATCGAACTGGAGGAGGTCAAAGCCCAAAAGACGAGCGGGCAGTGCGCGATCCAGGCCATTTTTGGGGTCTGTTCAGCTTTAAAAAACCCTGATTTTGACCTCTCCCCATTTGAGAGGATTGTGCTTTTGACCCCTATTTACGCCTGGAACCCATCGCCAGCCTTGAACACTTTCCTGAAGAAAGCGGATTTAAAGGGAAAGAAAATCTACCTGGTAACGTTGGGTGAGGATCCTAATTCCCACAAGAAGCCCATGGAAAAAATTAAAAGGAAGGTGGAGAAAAAGGGAGGAATCTTTCTCGGGGCCAGTTCCTTCAGAGGAGCAAACATGTTCAAGGGGACGTTTCGCTTCACGGAGGAGGAGCTGAAGCGAAATTGCCAGGAAATTGCGCAAAAAATTGCCTGAGGGCTTTTTGATCGGGGCCTTCCCCTTTCAAAAATTGAGGGGAAAGGAGAGGGCTAAAATCTCCATATTTAATATTTCGCAAAATGTAACTTTTGCGAAATAAGAGATGCTATTATATCGGGGAGGGAATGAAGAGCTATATCAGGCAGTTTCTGGAACATCTGGAAATTGAGAAGGGCTACTCCCCGGGCACTGTGGAGGCCTACGCTACACATCTCTACCGCTTCCTGCAATGGCTCGGGGACAATTTTCCCGAGGTGGATCATCCCGAAAAAATCACGCTGGAACACGTACACCAATTTCGCCTTTATCTTTCCCATCTTAAAAATTCCGAGGGTAAACATTTAAAAAAGGTCACCCAGGCCTATTACATCATCACCTTACGCACCTTCCTGCGTTATCTGATGGTGAACCGCCAGATGCAGGTTCTCTCTCCAGAGCGCATTGACTTGCCTAAAATTGGAGAGCGCATGGTAAACTTCCTTACTTTAGATCAGGTGGAGCTCCTCTTGAGGGCTCCTGATACTTCTACTCTTTTGGGCCTGCGCGATCGGGCTATTTTAGAGCTTCTCTTTTCCACCGGGCTGAGAGTCTCAGAGCTGGTGAGCCTGAATCGGGACCAGGTTTCCCTGGAACGCAAGGAATTTGGAGTGATCGGGAAAGGAGGAAAAGCCAGAGTGGTTTTCCTCTCCGATAGCGCCTGTTTCTGGCTTTCCCAGTACCTGAATAAGAGGACTGACAATCTTAAACCTCTATTTATCAGTATATCGGGAAAAGGAAGGCATTCCCGTGATGGCCGTCTTACGGCGCGATCTGTGGAATTGATTGTGGATCGCTATGCCCGTCAGGTAAATTTGCCCTTCAACGTTACCCCGCACACTTTGAGGCATTCTTTTGCCACCGATCTGATGATCGCGGGTGCAGACATCCGTGCCGTTCAGGAGATGCTGGGACACTCTTCCATCAGAACGACTCAGGTTTACACTCACGTCACTGACAGACAGTTAAAGGAGATTTATCGAACTTATCACGGGCGCTCAAAAAAGAGGGAAATTCCCAAATAAAGGAAGCACTCTCGAAAAAAATAGCCCTCAAAAAGCCTCTCTGAGGCCCTTTCATTTTTAAGGATGATAAAAACATCATCCAGGAATTTCAAACGGGAAAAAACAGGGCAAAATCTGACAATTTATGCTCTGGGGTATACCTCAAATTTCCTGAAACCAGCCGTTTTCCAATCCTGCCTGGAGCATGGCTTTTTTGGCTTCCTCATACTCCGATTTAGTGATCCTGCGATTCAACTGGGGGTTTTGCACAGCTTTATAAGCTGGGAAATACTGGGACATCAAGCTAACGTAAGTTCCTCTGGAGATTTCTCTGGAGATGAACTCCATCGTGGCTTTTGTCCCGGCCCAGCCATTGGGTAAGACCAAGTGCCTGATCAAAAGGCCCTTTATGGCCACTCCCTCTCTATCGAGTTGGAGGTCCCCTACTTGCCTGTGCATTTCTCGAACTGCTGTTCGACTTACCTGAACGTAATCGTCAACACCGGAGAATTTCCTTCCAGCTTCGTTATGGGAATACCTCAAGTCAGGCATGTAAATGTCCACTACCCCGTCCAGCAACTTGAGGGCCTCCAGGGAATCGTATCCGGAACTGTTATAGACAATAGGGATATTCAACCCCCGTTCCACAGCCAGCAAAAGGGACTCCAGGAATTGGGCTACCACATGGCTGGGAGTAACCAGATTAATGTTGTGACATCCCCAGTTCTGAAGGGTTAGCATCATTTGGGCCAGCTCTTCAGGAGAGACCTCTTCGCCGTGTCCTAACTGGCTGATGGGATAGTTCTGGCAATAAATGCAACGCAGGTTGCAGTGAGTGAAGAAAATCGTTCCCGACCCTCGATAACCGGAAATTGGAGGCTCTTCACCAAAATGGGCATTAAAGCTGGAGACCATGGCGTATCGTCCAGTGCGACAAAATCCTGCCTTCTCGTAGCGGTTAACCCCGCAATTTCTGGGACAAAGATGGCAATCCTTTAAAGCTTCCAGGGCCTCCCCTACCCTCTTTTCTAGGATTCCCGCCAGATGAAGTTTGATATAGGATGGAACATCAGAGCCCATAATCCTATTCTATCCCAAATTAAAAGCCCCTAACTTTCGCCAGGGGCTTTTAATTTTAACCATTTTCCTTTGCCCTCGTTTGCTGAAAACACGAGGAAAACTGGAGCAACCGAGAGCTCAAAGTTTTACTTGATCTTGGTTACGTTGGCTGCTTGGGGACCTTTGGGCCCTTCCACAATTTCAAACTGGACACGGTCTCCAGGCTCCAAGCTCCGATATCCCTCCATCTGGATAGCAGAATGGTGCACAAAAACATCTTTGCCGTTGTCCAATTCGATGAAGCCGTATCCTTTTTGAGCATTGAACCACTTTACTTTTCCTTCGGTCATCCAATTTTCCTCCAAAACCTTCTCTATACTCTCTTTCAAGCTTGGCCTGAAAGATAATTTACTTTAATCCCGAACCCTTATGTTGTCAAGTGTCAGGGAAGTTCAGAGGGCATCTGTTCAAGCTTGAGAGAGATAGTAAGAGTGGAACCATTTCTCCAGATAGTCAGGGAAACTTGATCCCCCACCTTTTTGCTTTTGATAGCATTGCGCAGGTCATCCAGCTTGTAAATTGGGGTGCCATCGATAGCTTTTATTACGTCATTGACCTGGATTCCGGCCTTTTGAGCAGGGCTGCCATTAATTACCTCCATCACTATAACTCCCATCTGATCAGGAAGATTAAGCTTTTTAGCCATATCCGGGGTAATTTCAGAATAGGTTATGCCAATCCACGGACGAGTCACCTGCCCTTTGGTTATCAGGTCGTTGAATACCTGCTTGGCCGTGTTGATATCCACAGCAAAACCCATTCCCTGGGCATAGGTGATGATAGCGGTGTTTATGCCAATGACCTCACCCTGGATATTAGCCAGAGCGCCTCCGGAGTTCCCGGGGTTAATGGCAGCATCGGTCTGGATCAAATCCTGCAAAGGCCTTCCAGTCTCAGGATTGGTTAAGGTACGGTTCAGAGCGCTGACCACTCCAACCGTTACGGTGTTTTCAAAACCGTAAGGGTTACCAATGGCAATGGCCCATGAGCCCACTTTGAGATTAGAGGTATCCGCAAGTTTGGCCTCGGGCAAATTCGTGGCGTCAATTTTCACTGCAGCTATATCCGAGTAAGAATCGGAGCCTATCACCTTTCCGGGAAAGGATCTCCCGTCAGGAAGAGTAACCCGAATGTCCACAGCGTTCCTTACCACATGGGCGTTAGTCATGATATAGCCATTCTTTCCATCCACGATTACTCCGGATCCTTGGCCTTCCTGGATTTCTGGCTGCTGGAAGAAAGGATTGTAGAAATCCGGGAACTGGAAAGTGGAAGTCACCTGGTACTTGGTATCAATAAATACTACAGCCGGGGCAACCTTCTGCACTGCAGCTATAATGGCGTCCTGGGTGGATTCTGTACGCTCCAGGGGTTGCTCAGATTGCTGAGTCCAGGGAAGAGTTCCCGTGGTTGCAGTGGTGGTAGAGGTAGAAGTGGAAGGGGTAGGACCGGAAAAACCTGTTCCCTGCTGAACTACACATGCAGACAGGGACAAAACAAGTACGAGCAATAAGGCAAAGAAGGCCTTTATCTTATTCCCTTTGTCCTTCAAAATATTCATTTCAATTTCCTCCTTTCGTGAAGGTTCTAAAATGATTTAAGCGAAAGTTTTCAAAAATGTGAAAAAAATCCTGTAAAGATTCTATTAAGATTTGAAAAATGCCATAGCGCAATAACCCACTACCTGAGAGAAATCACCGCCTGTCTCTCCAGAAGTAGCGTATTTCAAAAGTCTGCCTTCCCTGACCCCCAAAGCCTTGCAGGCTTCAAGCAAGACTATTACTGGGGCGTACCCGCACATGGTGATGGGGATAGAGTGTACCCTTTCCCAGAGGAGATCGCTATCCAGCTGCGCAATGGCCTCAATTGCCAGGTTATCGAGCTTAGAAGCAGTAGAATGAGAATGGTAGTGGGAAAGATCAGTAGAGGCAATAATTACGGCTTCCCGGTCCCCTTTCAACAGTTCCCCTACCTTCCCTCCTACTTCTTTAATCTCCTGAAGGTCCATGGAAGAAATGCAAATGGGAACAAATTGGGCTTCTGGAGACAAAAATTGCAGAAAGGGGAGCTGCACCTCAAGGGAGTGCTCGCCCAAATGAGCGGTGGGATCCTCCTTAACGCTGGGAATGCTTTTCAAGATTGCGGCCTTCTCGCTCTCAATCTTCATGTCTCCCAATGGGGTCCGCCAAAAACCCTGGGACATGATGGCAAACTCTTCCTCCCCCATCCCTGTATGATTAGGGCCCAAGAGCAAAGCCCATCGGAAACCGTTCTGCGCCAATGAGCTGTAGGAATGAGCAGCAATGGGCCCAGAATAAATATAACCCGCATGAGGCACGATCAGCCCCAAAAGCTTTCCTTCAGGTGGTCTGTGTAACTCAGGCACAACTCCAGGGCCCAGCCTGTGCTGAAAACATTGAACAATTAAACGCTTTAATGCTTCCGGTTGAGAAGGGTAAAAAGCACCAGCAACTGCTGGCATCCTGATCATATTTCCACCTCCTAACGCAGCTTTACTCTAAAACGATCATCTGCTCCCGTGAGGGACCAACTGAAACCAAAGAAATTCTCCTTCCCAGGGCCTTTTCCAGAAATCTCACATATCCTAAAGCCTCTTTGGGCAAATCCTGCTGTTTTTTAACTTGAGAAATATCCTCTTTCCACCCGGGCAAGGTCTCGTAGATCGGATCAATGCGCTCCCAATCCATAATGGAGGCAGGAAGGCCCTCCATGAGGTTTCCTTCAATTTTATAGGCCATGCAAACCTTTATCTTTTCCAGGCCGCTCAAGACATCCAACTTAGTCAAAACTAACTCATCAGGAGAATTAGGGTAAATCACGTACTTGATGGCAGGGACATCAAACCAGCCGCATCTTCTTGGACGCCCAGTAGTAGTACCATACTCCCCTCCCCTATCTCTAAGGTGTTGTCCTATTTCCTCTTTCAATTCCGTAGGAAATGGACCTGCGCCCACCCTTGTAGCATAGGCTTTCACTACCCCCACTATTTTATCGATTTGATGAGGGCCTAAACCGCATCCCAGGGAAATCATTCCTGCCATGGGAGAAGTGGAAGTGACAAAAGGATAAGTGCCCAGCTCGTGATCAAGCAAGGCACCTTGTGCTCCTTCAAGCAGGATGGATTTTCCCTGCTGGTAAGCTTTTTGAAGAAGGATCATGGTATCGGTGACAAAGGGCCTGAGAAATTCGGCATCGTTGAGCAACTTCTCGTAAACCTCCTTGAAGTTCAGAGGATTTTCTCCAAAAATCAGGGTAAGGATTTTGTTCTTTTCCTGAAGCAAGAGTTCAAGCCTTTCTTTTAAGGAGGAGGGATCAAATAGTTCGCAGACCCTGATTCCCTTACGCGCTACTTTATCAGCAAAAACGGGCCCAATTCCCTGTCCGGTGGTGCCCAATTTCTGCTTTCCTCTCATTTTTTCTTCAGCTAAATCCAGTAATTGATGATAGGGGAGGATGAGATGAGAGCGATCACTGACAAAAAGCCGGGCATGCTCTTCCTGGTAACTTTTCACGCTCTCCAATTCCCTGCGCATGGTGTCAACATCCAGAACTACGCCGTTGCCAATCACACAGATTTTATTGGAATAGAGCATGCCGGAAGGCAAAAGGTGAAAGCGAAAAACCCGTCCATTGACCCTCACCGTGTGCCCGGCGTTGGGACCGCCATTGAAGCGGACAACATAATCATGATCGGGAGCAAGAAAATCAATGACCCTCCCCTTCCCCTCGTCTCCCCATCCCATTCCGATTAAGGCTAATGTAGGCATTTTATTCCTCTTTTCCTTGGACTCTCCGAGCTATCTCCCTGGCTGCGATTACCCCTGAAGCAGAAGCCTGAATTAGGCCCCGGGAAACCCCTGCCCCATCTCCGATGTTGAAAAGATTCTGGATTTCCGTTTCTAAAACTGAATTCAGCTTGGGACGTGAGGAATAGAACTTCACTTCTACCCCATAAAGGAGAGTATGGCGGGAGGCTAAACCTGGAGCCAAAAAATCCATGGCCTTGATCATTTCCAGGATATCCGTGAGGTATCGGTAGGGAAGGACGAAAGAAAGGTCACCAGGAGTAGCTTCTTTTAAGGTGGGAGTAACTATGCCGTGCGCGATTCGATCCTGGGTCGAGCGGCGACCAGACTCCAGGTCCCCCAGTCTTTGGATAATCACAGTTCCACCTAAAAGGTTCGCTAGACGCGCGATGTAACGTCCGTAGGTGATGGGTTCTTTAAAGGGGTCTGTAAAACGCGTAGAAACTAAGATGGCAAAATTGGAATTCTCCGTTTTGCGGTTAGCATAGCTGTGCCCATTAACGGTAATTATTCCCTCAGAGGCCTCCATGGCCACTACCCCATAGGGACACATGCAAAAGGTGCGAACCCGATCATCGAAAGACTTGCTGAAGTATTCAAGTTTGGCTTCAAAAGAGACGCTGGTCAAAGGCTCCAGCACTGCCGCAGGAACCTCTATCCTCACTCCCACATCCACAGGGTTCCTGGCCATGGTCAGGTTCAGGCGGCGACATTCTTCTACCCACCAGGATGCTCCTTCCCTCCCGGGGGCTACCACAACGAAATCACTTTCTATAACCTCGCCTTCTGCCGTCTCTACACCCTGCACCTTGCCACCTTCAGTTAAAATTTTAGTGACTTGAACACTTGTTCTAATTTCGATCTTATCCTTAAGGTAATCTCGAAATCCCCTGAGAATGTTCTTGCAGTTATCGGTACCCAGATGTCTGATGCGTGAAGGAATAAAGCGCAGGCTAGCTAAAGCCGCCTTCCGGGAAAGGTTATTCAAATCATCCTCATTTGTGCCATATACCGTGGCGGGAGCGCCGAATTCAAGGTAAATTTGATCCACATAATTGATTAAATTGACCGCTTCCTCCGGCCCTCTAAAATCTTTAAGGTACCCGCCAATCTCGGGAGAAAGGGTCAGTTTTCCATCGGAGAAAGCGCCTGCTCCGCCCCAACCTGAGATCAGGGAAGTCCTCTCGTTGATCTCCTTGCCCTTTTCCAGAAGAAGGACGTCTATGGGCAAATTAGCCCTGCTCAACTCAATAGCGGTAAAGATTCCAGCGGGGCCAGCACCGACAATTATTAGATCATATTTCTTGCTCATCTTTGCCTGTCGTTCCTGTCTTGGAAAATCAAATGGTCGGGGCGAGAGGATTCGAACCTCCGACCACCTGCACCCCAGACAGGTGCGCTAACCAAGCTGCGCCACGCCCCGAACCAAAAATATGTTAGCATTAAGATTTTTTTCCCGCAAGCTTTTTGCGCTTAGAGCGTAACGTAAAGAAAATGGGCGTTCCCTTCAGTCCGAGTTTCAGGGTCAACTGGTTTTTCAAATATCGCTCGTAAGAAAAGTGCAAATTTTCCGCCTTATTGACGAAGAGAAGAAGAACAGGCGGGGCAGTGGATTTCTGCGTCACATAATAGATACGAAACTCCTTACCTGGAGCTTGAGGAGGGGGATGTGCCAGGGTAATTTCGGCTATCGTCCTGTTAAGAAGGCTTGTGGAAAAGCGCTTTTTGTAACTGGAAAGGATTTCCAGTATCAAAGGAGTTAAAGCTTCCAGGTTCATCCCGGTTTTACAAGAAATGAAGAGCGGCTCAGCATAGGAGAGGAAATTTAACTCTTTATGAAGATATTGCTTGAACTGATCCACCTTTTTGGGCCGGAAGTCCACAAGATCACATTTGTTTACAGCCACGATACAGGCCTTTTTGGCCTCCTGAATCATCCCCGCGATCTTCAGGTCCTGCGCTAAGATTCCCTCTGGAGCAGAAATTACAAGCAAGGCCAGATCGCATCTTGAAATAGCTTCCCGAGCTCGCAGGTTACTCAAATACTCTAAATCTGAGCTGATCCTGCTTTTCTTCTTGATCCCTGCTGTATCAATAAGAAGAAATTCCCCGTGTGGGGTTTTCCAATAGGAATCAATCGCATCTCTGGTCGTTCCCGGAATACTGCTAACGATTGCCCTCTCTTGACCTAAAAGAGCGTTAAGCAAGGTGGACTTTCCCACATTGGGACGGCCCACGATGGCTATTTTCCCAACCAGTTCCCGGCTTGGAGGAACGGTCTGGGGCAAACGCTCTGTTATCTCATCCAGAAGTTCTCCTACATTGAAACCATTGAGGCCGGAAACGGGAACGGGATCACCCCAGCCCAAAGAGTAAAAAGCAAAAGCGCTATTCAATTGCAACATGGAATCGACTTTATTAGCCACAAGAATTACCGGTTTTCCGCTTTCCCGGACCTTCTGCGAGACTTCTCGATCTAAGGGCGTGACACCCTCTTTGGCGTCCACCACAAGAAGAAGCAGCTCAGCTTCTTTGATCTCTTGCCAAAGGATCTGCTGGGATTTCAGTTTGATTTCATCCGAAGTCTCCCAGTCTAACCCTCCAGAATCGATTAAAAGAAAATGCTTTCCGTTCCACTCCACCTCCGCTTGAAGCAGATCCCTGGTGACCCCGGGTTCCTCATGGACTATGGCCTTCCGAGATTTAACTATCCTGTTAAAAAGGGCGGATTTGCCCACATTGGGCCTTCCCACGATCACGATCTTAGGTAGCAAATTGCTTCAACCTCTCTTCAACCAATTGGGCTATGACCTCGATTGTCTGCTGCAGGCTCAGGGTGGAGGTATCAATGATCACGGCGTCACTGGCAGGGCGTGTAGGAGCAATTTCTCTGGAAGAATCAATCGCATCCCTGAAACGAATGTTCTCTTTTGCCTCCTCTTCCGATCTGGAGAAGGGCAATTTCTTGCTTTGTGCTGCCCGACGCCGAGTTCGAATTTCTTCTTGAGCAGTGAGAAAAATCTTTACCTGGGCCCGGGGAAAAACAACGGTACCAATGTCGCGCCCCTCCACTACAATTTTTTTTCCAGCGGCGTAATCTCTGAGAAAACGGTTAATCTTTTCCCTCACCATGGGAATTCGAGCGATCTCTGAAACATACCTTTCTACTTCGGGAGAGCGAAGCAAATCCGTAACCCTGATTCCCTCCAGGAAAAGGTCGGGTGGCCGATAATCGAAATTCAGGGACTCCAGAGCTCGCTTCAAAGACAGCTGGTCTTTCCAATCTATTTTCTTTCTCAAAAAGTTGAGGGTGACGTAGCGGTAAAAAGAACCCGAATCCAACCTTTCCCAGGAGAAACGCTTGGCAAGTGCCAAGGCCACAGTGCTCTTGCCTGAGGCTGCTGGTCCATCAATAGCGACCACAAATTGCGGGGGCTTCACTTAGAAATAAGGAGTTCCTTCACCTTCAAGGCCAGGTCCCTTTCGTCCTGGACCCCGTTTAAATCGATGTGCTGGTCGAGCAGTCCTTCAATCAAGCCACGGATCACTTCCCCACGCCAGAGCTGTTTTCCTCCACGGGCTTTGCATTCTCTGGCTATCTGATCAATCCAGCGCACCTGATGCTGGTAAAGAAAAGCAATAATCTTTTCCGTAGCTTCTGGGGAAACGGGGTGCGTCCTGTCCGGGATCTCCGCTTTCTGCTTTCTTTCTTCACGCATCAAATCACTAAACCTTGGCATCCTCTAAAACACCTCCCAGGTCTTTAACCACATCTTGAACAATCTCGCTGGTCAAAGTTTTGGTGCGTCTGATATACCCTTCGAGGAGACACATATCGCAGATCATATTGATCAATCTGGGAATACCAGCGGAGTAACTGTATATTTCCCTCACTGCCTCCGGTTGAAAGGGAAAAAGGGGGGCACCAGCAACCCTTAACCTATGCGAAATGTATTCCAGGGTTTCTTTGTCATTCAAAGGGCCTAACTGAGCGCGGATTACGACCCTCTGATTCAATTGAGGAATCCTTCTCAGTTTCCTTTCCAGTTCGGGTTGACCCACCAGGATGACGGTAAAGAGTTTCTCCTTGTTAGTCTCCCAATTAGTAAGCAACCTGATCTCTTCTAAAGACTCCCTGGAAATAAGCTGGGCTTCGTCCAAAATGATAACCAGATAAAAGCCCTCTTTTAATTGCTCAAGGGCGAATTTACGCAAAAGCACTACCACATCACGCTTGAAGCGGGGCACTAATTCAAAACCAAACTCAAAGGCAGCGTCTTTAAGAAGCTGGGTAGGAGTAATTTTGGGATTCAACAAGACAGCATGCTTGGTGTTCTTCATTTGGGTGATTAAGGCACGGGTCAAAGTGGTCTTTCCGGTCCCTACGGCTCCAGTAAGCATAGCCAGGCCTTTTCTGGAGAGAATAGAGTATTTTATCCTGGCCAGAGCCTCTTCGTGCTGAGGACTCAAATAGAGAAAAGTGGGATCAGGAGTGGTGCCAAATGGTTGTTCTTTTAAACCCCAGAAACCTTCGTACAATTCCCCTATCTTTCCTTATAGGCTATAACTTCGATCTCTATTTTAGCACCCCGAGGTAAAGCAGCAACCTGGACAGTGGTGCGTGCCGGAAAAGGTTCCTCAAAATACCGGGAATAAATGGAATTAACCAGGGAGAAATCCTTAATGTCTGTAAGGTAAATGGTGGTCTTTACTACTTGAGCCAAGGAAAGACCGGATTGCTCCAAAAGATTCTTTATATTTTCCATCACCAGCTCTGTCTGAGCTCCAACTTCCTCGGAAGGTAAGCTCCCGTCCTCTTTGAGAGGAATCTGGCCGGAGAGAAAAAGAAAATTATTTATCTCGATTGCTGGAGAATAGGGACCGATCGGCTTCGCTGGCCCAAAATGAGCCTTCTTCTGCATTTTCGCCCTCCTTTTCCATTTTCCCTATTAAACTATAAATGTGAGCTTTTGTAACGCACGCCGGATAAAAAGCTCCAGGCTTGAGAGACCCCTTTATCTTTATTTGGCAGTCTATTTCAGGTGCGTCCCGAAACGTGCGTCCAATGGATGTTTCTCCCTCGAGCCTGTCAACGAGAACAAGCACTTTTTTACCCAAAAGCTCTTTGTTCTTGCTCAAGTAAATCTCTTTCTGCAAGTTTAAAACCTGGTTATAGCGGTTAATCCTCTCTTTCTCTTCCACCTGGCCTTCAAAAAAGGTGGCCTGGGCTCCTTCTTCAGGATAAAAGGGGAAAACCGCCAGCCGTTCAAAGCGCGCTTCCTCAAGAAAATTAAGGAGTTTCTGAAACTCTTTTTCACCCTCTCCGGGGAAGCCCACAATAAAGGTGGACCTTAATACCGCTTCCGGCCAGAGCGTGCGAACTAACTCTACCATCTGACGGACATCCTTTTCCTTTTGACCCCTTTTCATCAAAGAAAGAATTTTGGAATCCACGTGCTGAAGAGGAATATCCAGGTATGGAACTAATCCGGGGATGGATTTGAGAGAGATCAGAAATTCCTTATCTACCAGCTGAGGATGGAGATAGAGCAAACGAATCCAAGGAAAACCAATTCGGGAAATGGAATCAAGAAGCTCCAGAAGAAGGGATTTGCCTTTCAAGTCTATCCCCCAATAAGTGGTGTCCTGAGCTACAAGCACCAGCTCTTGAATCCCCATTTCCCTTAAACCTCGAGCTTCCTTTAGCAGCAATTCGGAAGGCAAAGAGCGGTATTTTCCCCTGAGCTGAGGAATTAAGCAAAAGGAGCACTCTCTATTACAACCCTCGGCGATTTTTAAATAAGCATAAGGAAAAGTGGAAAGAACCCGGGGAACATCTTTTTCCTCTAAGGCGCACACGAAATCTCGATAAATTAGATCATCAATTTCGGGATACTCTTCCTTAAGCTTTTCCTTGAACCTCTGAGGAAGACAGCCCATAACCAGGATCCTTTTTAAAAGCCCTTCCCTTTTCCACCTGGAGGCTTGTTTGATAAATTTCAGGCTTTCGCTGACTGCGGGTTTAATAAAAGCGCAGGTATTGATCAAAAGAAATTGAGCATCCTCGAGGTTGCTCAGGATATAGCCTTTCTGGGCATAGTCCGCAAAAACCCTCTCCCCATCGACCTGATTCTTGGGACAGCCCAAATTGATCAAGGAAATTGTCTTCAATTTCTTGTTCACTCTTGAGGCCACACAAAAGTGTTAGATGTGCCCAAAGATACCTCTTTGCCCTCAATTAAGAGCCGGAAATTTTGAGGATTATCGAAATTTATAGTGAAGCTTTCTCCTCTCCAAGTACCTTTTTGTCCGGGCAAAAGCTCTCCCTGGAACTGCACCTTTCCATTGATTATCACTTCCAGAGTTCCCCTGTTGATAGCCTCCACCTGAAATTGGACTATCTGCCCGGTTGGACTGGGATGAGGGCTTACCGTGGGAGTGCCAACCGCCATTGTAGGAGTGGAGCTCGAAGGAGTAAAAGAGAGCGGGGACCCAGTAGAAAGGGGAGGAGAAGCAGAAGGATTCTCCACAGGGCTTTGAGGAAGAATCCAATTTAGAAAGAAGAGGATCAAGAGAAAGACCAGAAGTCCAGCTCCAGAGACCAGCAAAAAGGAACCCAGAGGGTTCCTCCTGCGGTAAAAGAGCTCCTGCTTGCGCACGGGAGTGGAGAGGTCCAGAAGATAAGAAGCTGAGGCCGAATCCTCTATGCTGGAAAGAAGAGGAGCTGGGTCAAGGCCCAGAAATTCGGCATACTTTCTGATATAAGCTTTTACATAAGCCAGGCAAGGAATTTCCTGGAATCTGTTTTCCTCAATTGCTAATAGGTAATTCAACCTGATATGTGTAGCTCTCTCCACTTCCTCCAGAATGATTCCCTTAGAGGTTCGAGCATCGTGCAGAGTTTTGCCGATATCTATCTTTGCCATCTTGTTTATCTTAAAAATCCTTAAAACTCCTGTCAAAGATTGCATTGCTTCAAATTAGTTCGAACTTGTGCTTCCATTTTTTTTTATCTAATATTGATTTGCTTTATGGAAAAACTGACAGAAATTCAGCAGAAAATACTCCAATTTTTAACGCAAAGAATTTCCAGAGGCCAGGGAGTCCCCTCTGTGCGTGAAATCTGCAATGCCGTGGGCCTTAGGTCCACTTCCTCAGTTCATGCACAACTTTCCATGCTGGAGAGAAAGGGCTACATCCGCAGGTCGCCCTTTAAAAGTAGATCAATTGAGGTGGTGGGGATTTCCAACTCCATCCACCAGGTTCCCCTGGTAGGAAAAGTGAGAGCGGGAAAGCCCAATCTGGCTCAGGAAGAATGGATTGGCTTTTTCCCTTTACCCGAAATTTTTAAAGGAACGGATTGTTTTGTCCTCAATGTGAAAGGGGATTCCATGATAGAAGCCGGAATCCAGGAAGGTGACTATGTAATTGTTCGCCGTCAAGCAAATGCCGAAAACGGAGACATCGTAGTGGCTTTAATCGATGAAGAGGCCACACTTAAGAGATTCAAAAAATCCCAGGGCAAAATTGTGCTGGAGGCCGCCAATCCTAAATATGCCCCTATTGTCAGTCAGGACATCCTCATTTTGGGGAAAGTAATCGGGCTTTTTCGCATCCTTTAGGGCAGTAATCCCTGCTTTAACAGTTCCTGAGCGGCCATTAGTGCTCCCAAAACAGCGTGGTCGAAGATCAGACCACCCTGAACATATCCAGCATAGGGGGGCACTACAGGCGCATCAAAGCTCAGTTCCAGAGAGGCCCCCGAGACGAATGTTCCTCCAGCCATTAACACTTCCTCTTCATAGCCGGGCAATTTTTGAGGAACGGGTACGGCTTGAGAGTCCAGAGCACCTGCTTTCTGGATCCCCCTGGCAAAAGTCAGGAGTCTTTCTCTGGAGCCAAGCCTGATTACCTGAACAATATCATTCCTTGTGCCCTGAGGCTCTGGATAGACCTCGAAGCCTAAGGCCAGAAAAAAATGGGCGAAGAAAATGGACCCCTTTAAGGCTTCGCAGACTGTGAAGGGAGCGAAGAAGAGTCCTTGAAAAAGGTTTCTCAACTGGCCCTCTGTGGCCCCCAGATCCTTTCCCAGACCAGGAGCAAAGAAATAATCAAAAACTGGCTCCATAGCCTCCTTATTTCCTGCGATATATCCCCCACCCAAAGCAAGACCCCCGCCAGGATTTTTGATAAGAGAACCACAGATCAGGTCAGCTCCGTATGCTGTGGGCTCCCTTTCCCGCACGAACTCCCCGTAGCAGTTGTCCACAATTAGAATCGAGGCAGGAAAGAGCCTCTTCAGATCAGATATAGTCTGAAAAAAATCAAAATGGTTTCCTGAATCTGGCTCATATCCAATGGAGCGCTGCAGGTAAAGGACTCTGGCCTCCGGATGGGCACGAGCGAACTCCAGAGGATCAGAATACTGGCTCCTGATCTTCACTTTCACCCCCCGAGCCTCAAGCCAAGAAAAGGTAGGCAAAAGGGAACTATAAGGTTTTCCGCTAAGGCACAGCACTAAGTCTCCAGATTTTAAATGGGATAAAAGAGCAGTGGAAATGGCATGAGTTCCTGAGACGAAAGAAAGGCGCACCAGAGATTCCTGGGCATCCAGGGCATAAGCGAAAACGGACTCAAGAGCTTCCCTTCCTGCATCTCCCAATCCATAACCGGAAGTACCTTTCAAGGAATATTCCGATACTCCGGCTTTTTGAAATCCGGAAATCACCTTTAAAAAGTTAACCCTTCTGATTTCCTCCAGAATAGGGAAACTTCCCTTAGCTTTCTCCTCAGCATCCTGAGCTATTTTAAGTAGATAAGGATCAAATTTTTCCGTAATTGAAAACGAAATCATTGCTCTGGGATTGCTGCTCCTTGATTTTTTTAATTAAATTTTCTATCCCCTCGCCTTTAAGTGCCGAGATGGCCAGCGCTGGTTGGTTTGCTTTTAACAGCAACTCCAGCCAGGGGCCAGAATTGATTAGGTCAAGTTTGTTGATTACGGTCAAGACTGGCTTAAAGGAGAGTTCCAGGTTATCCATGATCTCTCGGGCTAGCTGGATATGTTCCTGCGCTTTACAGTCAGAGCCGTCTACCACTAAAAGGAGCAAATCGGCTTCCTGAGCTTCTTCCAGGGTAGCCCGAAAGGAAGCAAAAAGGTGATGGGGAATTTTCCTGATAAATCCAACTGTATCGGAAACTAAAATGTTACTGGTCCCTTTGAGCAGACGAACTTTGGGGTCCAACGTGGAAAAAAGTTTTGAAGAAATAACGGTCTCCTCCCCCGTAAGGGCGGAAAAGAGGGTGGATTTCCCGGCATTGGTGTATCCCAATAAACTCACAACGAAGAAATTTTTTCGCCGGCGGCTCTTCCGCAGGATTTCTCTTTCCTTTCTAACCTCCTCCAGCTCCCTTTTGAGCTTGTGGATCCTTTGTCGCATTAACCTGCGATCAAGTTCCAGTTTAGTTTCTCCAGGACCTCTGGTTCCAATTCCTCCCCCCAACCTTGAGAGCCACTTCCTCCCCCCAACCAATCGAGGCAGGAGGTATTCTAATTGGGCCAATTCAACCTGAATTTTTCCCTCTTTGGATTGGGCGCGACGAGCAAACAGATCAAGAATTACCTGGCTGCGATCCAGAACTTTAATCTGGAGGAAATTTTCCAGGGCTCGCACCTGAGAGGGCGTCAGTTCGTCATCACAGACCACCAGATTCGCTCCATGATGCCTGAGCAGGCTGCGAACCTCCTCCAGCTTGCCTTTGCCCAAATAAAACTTGGGATCAACTGCCTCCTTCTTCTGAACCACATAATCCAGAACCTGGCCCCCTGCTGAGACTACAAGGTCTTTAAGCTCATAAAGCAAATTCAAAGTATCCTGCTGATCCCTCTCAGGAAGCTCACAAGAAATAAGGATAGCTTTTTCCTGTTCTTCCTTGGTCTCCTTAAGGGTCTTGGCCATCTAAAAGTTTAACTGCCAGACAGAATTTCCACAGCCTTATCGAAAACAGGGTCTTTTCCCTGTTCTAAGTCTTGAGCGGTAGGGACTATTTCTATATCTGGAGTAATTCCAATTTTGTGTATAGACCTGCCAGAGGGTGTGAGGTATCTGGCGGTAGTAAGGATTACGGCGCTTCCCTGAGAAAGAGGGGTAACGGTTTGAACGATGCCCTTCCCAAAAGTTGTCTGGCCCACCAAAGTAGCGAGCTTGTTGTCCTGGAGAGCTCCGGCTAGAATCTCAGCGGCACTGGCTGTCCCGCCATCCACCAGGACTACGATTTTTTCGAAGGTATATTTAGGAGTAAAGGGATTGGAGCGGGAAACCTTTCTGTCCCCGTTTCTGTCTTCCATTATCACTATAGTTTGAGCGCTGGGCACTAAATAGCTGGCCACATCTATAACGGAGGAAAGAAGCCCTCCAGGATTTTGCCTGAGGTCCAAGATCAACTTGGTAACCCCGTGCCTGGTAAGCTGCTCCAAGGCATTGCCAAAATCCTGAGCAGTTTGATCTTTGAAGCCCAGAAGCTGGATATATCCAATTTGGTCTTTAACCAGGCGGAAAGAAACGGTTTGAATGGTGATCAACTCCCGGGTTAAGGTAAACTCCAATAGCTCTCCGCCTCTTTCCAACACTAATTTGACCTGAGTTCCAGGATCTCCTCGCACCTTGGCGGCAATTTCCGAAATAGAAAGCCCCTCGACGTAGTCTTCGTTCACCTTGACAAAGTGGTCTCCGGAGCGGATTCCTGCTTTCTCTGCGGGTGAATTGGGGAATACAGAAATGACTGTGGCTTTCGAATCTTTAGCTCCAATCTCCATTCCTACTCCCCCATAGATTCCAGTTATTTCTGAATTCCATTCCTTGTAAGATTCGGGGTCAAGGTACTGACTGTAAGGGTCCCCTAAGGACCCAACCAGTCCCTTCAGCATCCCGTTCATCAACTGTGAAGAGGGAATGTTTTTTTCCAGATACTCGTTCTGGATAGTGCTCAGGGTTTCTGAGAAGAGATTCCACTCATCCTGGGAGAATTGCACGCTACCAGGAGAGGAAACACTGGCTCTCAAGCTGGGAGCCAATAAGTACCCCAAGTAGAAACAGGCGATGGCCAAAAGTAAAGCGGCAACTATGGCCTTAACTTTTATCTCATTATTTTTTCTCATGGTAAGTATTCTAAGGGATTAACAAACTGACCGCCAACCCTCACTTCAAAGTGCAGATGGGGACCAGTTGTCAGACCGGTCATTCCTATCCAGCCGATAACCTCTCCCTGTGATACAGTATCTCCTGGCCCAACTGCGAACCCAGAAAGGTGGGCGTAGACCGTAGAAATTCCTCCGGCATGAGAAATCAAGATCATGTTCCCGTAAGTCCCTCTGTACTCTGCAGCCACAACGATACCATCAGCTGCTGCGGCCACTGGCGTTCCGTAGGGAGCAGCTATGTCTATCCCTCTATGAAAATCTCCAAATTCTGGCCTGTAGCCAAAACCAGAAGTAACAGGACCGTTTACCGGCCAGATTAAACCGGCGCTGGATGGCTCACCAGTGTAGACATAAGTGGTGGTGGAGAGCAAGCGCTCAATGTAAGCCTGGTCCTCTTCAATGGCTTTAAGTAACTCCGATTCCTGTCCCTTTAATTTACTTTCTTCCCAAGCCAAGGAAACGAGCTCGGATTTTTTGCTCAAATACTCGTCTTCCAATTTCTTCTGCTCTTCCTCGGCGTTTTGTTTCAATAAAGCGTACTGTTCCTGCTGACTGAGAAGAAGGGATTTTTGTTCCTCAAGTTGTTTCTTATCAAGGTTGAGTTGCCCTATGAGCTGTTTGGTCTGAGCCAGAAGATCCTGGTCTTCCTTGAAAACCCTCTGAAAGTAAGCGATCCTGTTTCGGAACTGCTGAAAGTCCTCTGAGGAAAAAATGATCTCCAGGTATCTTCCTTGGTTCAGACGGTAAAGGGCCACTATCCTCTGCATTATTAAATCCTGTCTCTCCTTCAGGGCTTTCTCGATGACCTTTGTCTCCGCATCCTTTTTGGCGATGGATTGAGAGGTTTGATCGATAGCTTCCGAAACCTGGGCTAATTTAGTCTGATAAAAGGTGTAATCCTCTTCCAGGTCATACATTTGACGGTTTATCTCATCTAACCTGTTTAAAATATCGCTCTGGTGAGTTTGAACTTCCTCCAGGTTTTTCCGCACATCTTCCAACTGAGCCTTGTAGTTCTCTAACTCGGACTTCAGATCCTCCAGGTTATCTCCTTTGGCCGGAATACTGAAAAGGAGAAAAACCTGCAACACAACCAAAAAGGAGATAATCAAGCGCTTCATTCCACAAGGAACCTTCTAATACTGGTATTAGCAGCCAGAGCTCCCAAGAGCGAACCAAGTGCCAGGAGCAAAACCATCACCCAAAAGAGGAACTGCTGATTGGGGGCAATATGAGCTAAGAAAGCCAAGCGATTGAGGCTGGCCACGAGGATGGATTGCATGGGAATAAGCAGGAGGCAAGCGATTAAAGCTCCAGTAAAGCCATAAAAGATGCCCTCGGTGATAAAAGGGTAACGAATGTAACTGCTGGTAGCTCCCACAAGTTTCATGACCTCAATCTCGGTTTTTCTGGCATAAACGGTCATGCGAATCGAGGAAGAAAAGAGAAACCAGGTGGAGAAAACAAAAAGCAAGGAAACAATCAGCCCTAAAATGCGAAAGTAGTTGGCAAAGGCGATTAATTTGGATACGGTGCCCTGATCGTACTGCACATCATCAACTTGAGGTAGGTTCCTGAGCTGGGAAACTATACTCAAGGTCTGGGAGGGATTCTTGGGTTTAATCTCCAAAGAGGCGGGCAAAGGGTTGGTAGGAAGAGTGGCAAGCACATCCTCGAATCCTGCCAGATCAGCCTTCAAGGCTTGCATGGCTTCTTCTGAAGAAACATATTTCACGATATCCACTTCGGGCCAAGTAATTATCCTCGATTGCAACCAAGCAGCTTCTGATGGAGTAACAGTGGGCTTTAGGTAAGCAGAAATCCCTACTCTTTCCTCAAAGCTGTGCACTAAATTGTTCAGGCTCCCATCAAGGAGGAGAAAAATCCCGAAAATAAGCAAGGATATTCCTGCAACCACGATGCAAGCGATGGAAAAAGCTCCGTTCCTCCTGATATTTAGCCAGGCTTCGACCAGAGCTTTCTTGGTTAAGTGGAAAGAAACACCCTCAAAATGGCGGCGGCGGAGCCTGATCATCTTCTCCATTGATCTCACCAACCTTTCTACCCTGGTCCAGCATGATGGTGTGACATTTGAATTTGCGCACGATTTCCTCGTTATGAGTAGCCATAAGGATAGTAGTGCCGTTCTCGTTGATCCTCTTCAAGAGCATCATTAATTCCCAGGAAGTTGTCCAATCAAGATTCCCTGTGGGTTCGTCAGCGAGAAAGAGAGGAGGGTTGTTGGCTAAGGCGCGAGCTATGCTAACCCTCTGCTGCTCTCCCCCGGAAAGCTCCTCTGGAAAGCAGTTTACTTTATCCTCCAGTCCCACGAGTTCCAGCACATATCGCATTCTTTTTCTGGCTTCCCGGTCCGAGACTCCTATAACCTCCAGGCTGAAAAGGACGTTTTCCCCCACGGTTCGTCTCTGCAATAGTTTATAATCCTGAAAAACTGTGCCAATGCTTCGCCTTAAGTAAGGGACCTGACTTTGCCTCAGTCTGGAAAGATCGTGGCCATCCACAATCACCCTCCCTTGGGTGGGTGCGGTAGCACGGTACAAAAGCTTTAACAAAGTAGATTTACCCGCCCCAGAAGGGCCCATAATGAAAGCCATTTCCCCTTTTTCGATGGTCAAGGTGACATTATCTAAAGCCACTATCTTCGGGGGATAAATTTTGGACACATTTTGTAATTCGATTATGGGGATTCCTGACCTCGGCAATTCACTCACCCGAAATCTGGTATTGCCCCCAGACAAGAAGAACGACGTCCGTTTGGGCCAGAAGGCCCCTACCGTCTGAACGGGGAATCACCAGATGGTGGTTGAGGGGAACGGGCTCCATATGCTTGATGTCTACACCACCAGTCAGGTCAGCAATTCCACCCTTAGTGGTTGCGGGGTCGGCCAGACAATAAGTTGATCCCACTCTTACCACAAATTGAGTGCCGGCCTGACCAATAATTGCCTGTCCTGCTTTCAGTTCCAAAACCTGAGGTATGAGAAACTGGTCCAGGTAGCTTTTCGTAATTAGAGGATCATCCGCAGAACCAGGACCATCACTCTGTGCGGTAGCCTGACCCACAAACAAAACCAGCCCAAAAGTGAAAACCGCTATCAAAAATAGGGCTAAGCCCTTTTTAACCATTCGCAACCCTCCGCATTGAAAAATTATATCAACTTGATTTTAAGCGCCGCAAGTTTTCCCAGATGAACTCGTCTATATCCCCATCTAAAACTCTGCTTACATCTGCGACTTCGTACTCAGTCCTGTGGTCCTTTACCAGAGTATAGGGATGAAGGACATATGAACGGATTTGGTTTCCCCAGGCCGCAGTCCGATATTCACCTCTAATCTGGGAAATTCTCTCCTTTTCTTCTTCCTCTTTTTTCTGATACAAACGGGCAAGCAGGATCCTCATGGCTGTATTCTTGTTTTGGAGTTGAGAGCGCTCATTTTGGCATTGAACTACGATCCCGGTGGGCAAATGGGTAATGCGAATTGCAGTATCCGTTTTTTGGACATTTTGCCCTCCGTGGCCCGAAGCCCGAAACGTCTCGATTTTCAAATCCTCAGGATCAATTTTAATCTCCTCGCTAGTAATCTGAGGGATGACATCCACAAGGGCGAAAGAGGTGTGCCTTCTTCTATTGGCATCAAAGGGGGAAATACGCACTAATCTATGCACGCCCTTTTCGTTGCGCAAAAGGCCATAGGCCCTAGGCCCATAAACCAATACAGTTGCCGATTTGATCCCTGCTTCTTCTCCAGGAGAAAAGTCCACAACCTCGGTCTTGAACTCTTTTTTCTCTGCCCACCTTAAGTACATGCGCAAAAGCATTTCTGCCCAATCCTGGGCATCCGTCCCTCCCGCACCTGCATGGATTGAGAGGATGGCATCAAGTTGGTCGTAGGGGCCATTCAGATATAGAAATTGTTCGCTTTCATGCACCAAGCGTTCCCAGTGGTCCAATTTTTCTTGGAGCTCTGGCAAAAGAGCAGAAATGTCTTCCTCCTCTATCAGATGAAGCCAGGTTTCCCCTTCGGAAATCTCCTTCTCCAGCAACTCTGCCTGAGAAATTGAATCCTCAAGCCCCCTCAGTTCTTGAAAGATCTTCCTGGACTCCTCGCTTTTAAAGAAATCTGGCTGGGATTTCTTTTGCTCAAGCGAATCTCGCCTGGCTTTTAATTCCTCTGAATTAAAAGCCAGAAAAAGCTCCTTCATCCTTTCCAGATAGGTTCCAATGAGTTTTTTGAGTTCAGAAATCTCTAAAGGTTTTTCCCGTGACATTTTTTGAACTTTAATCCGCTGCCACAAGGACAGGGGTCATTTCTTCCAACACCACGGAAGTCAAGTTCTCCAGTTTTATCCTTCTTTCCGGGCGGGGAAAGGGAAGCTCGAGCAGGTTCCTTAAGCGTTTCTTTTTTGTTTACTAAAGCCTTCTCCTTGGGCTTTGGAGCTGGTTGTCCCGCGGGCTGAAGCTGCACCCTGAAAAGAAACTTTAAGGTGTCTTCCTTGATCCTTTTAAGCATATCCTGAAACATCTCAAAAGCCTCAAATTGGTACTCCAGAAGTGGAGATTTTTGCCCGTAGGCCCGAAGACCTATACCCTCTTTCAGAAAATCCAGTGAATAGAGTTGATCTTTCCACTTAATATCGATGGTGCGCAGGAGAACATATCTTTCAATCTGTCTCATAAGCTCTGGAGATATCTCCTGCTCCTTTCTGGAGTAAGCCTCCAGAGCTTTTTCCTTTGCCCACTCAATCAATTTAGCCCGGGACAGATCCTCATCAGGAAAAGAAAGGGGTTGGGCAATCAGCTGTTCCAAAGATTTCTTGTACTCCTCTACATCCCATTGGTCCCGGGAAGCGTGAGGATTCATGTGAATCTCGGCAAGTTCCTCTACTATGGAGCTTAACATGTCGAGAATGTGTTCCCGGATGTCTTTTTCTTCCAGTATCCTCCTGCGTTCGGCGTAGATAACCTCTCGCTGTTTGTTTAGGACATTGTCGTATTCCAAAAGCTGCTTTCTAATCTCGAAATTATAAGCTTCCACTTTCTTCTGAGCATTCTCAATGGCTCTGGTCAAAAGAGAGTGTTCAATGGGAGTGTCTTCAGGAACCTTCAAACGATCCATAAACATGGAAATCGAGGAACCTCCAAAAATCCTAAGGAGTTCGTCTTCCAGAGAAAGATAAAAACGCGAAGAACCCGGATCTCCTTGCCGACCAGCTCTTCCTCGAAGCTGATTGTCTATCCTTCTTGATTCGTGTCTTTCTGTGCCGATAATGTGCAGGCCACCCATAGCAGCCACGCCTTCACCTAAAATAATATCCACTCCCCTACCGGCCATGTTGGTGGCGATAGTAACAGCACTCGGCTGTCCAGCTAAAGCGATGATCTGAGCCTCTTTTTCGTGGTATTTGGCGTTCAAAACCTGGTGAGGGATACCTTCCTTGGAAAGCAAACGGGAAAGGATCTCTGATTTCTCAATTGACCTGGTACCTACAAGAACGGGCCTTTTTTGGGAGTGAAGCTCCTTTATTTCCTCTACGATCGCCTTGAATTTGGCCCTTTCCGTTTTGAAAATCACATCGGGATAATCCTTTCGGATCATGGGCTTATTCGTGGGAATCACAACCACAGGCAGATTGTAGATGGCTCGAAACTCTTCTTCCTCAGTATAGGCCGTTCCAGTCATACCGGCCAGCTTTTTATACATGCGGAAGTAGTTCTGGAAAGTAATGGTGGCCAAAGTCTGGTTTTCCTGACGAACGCGCAAGCCTTCTTTGGCCTCTATTGCTTGATGCAGTCCATCAGAATATCGCCTCCCGAACATCAGCCTTCCCGTAAATTCGTCCACAATGATTACTTCCCCGTCCTTAACGATGTAGTCCACGTCCTTGCGGAAAAGGCGAGTGGCCTTTAAAGCGGCGTTTATGTGCCTTAAGTATTCTACATTTTCGCTGGCATAGAGATTGCTTATGCCCAGATACTTCTCTACTTTGTGTGCCCCTTCGGGGGTCAAAGAAACGGTCTTGGCTTTTTCGTCGGTTTCGTAATCCTCTCCTTCCACTAACCTTCTGGCAGCCTGAGCAGCCCTGTAATAAAGGTCTGTGGATTCTTCAGCTGGCCCAGAAATAATTAAGGGAGTCCTGGCCTCATCAATTAAAATGGAATCCACCTCATCGATAATAGCGTAATGCAATTCTCTCTGAACTGTCTGTTCCAGGTCGATAGCCATGTTGTCTCGGAGATAGTCAAAACCGAACTCATTGTTGGTGCCATAGGTGACATCTGCCGCATAAGCCTCTTTGCGCTGGGCAGTGGAAGAATCGTGCAAAATCAGCCCCACTTTTAGACCCAAAGCCTCATAGATGGGGCCCATCCAAAAACGGTCCCTTTTTGCCAGATAATCGTTTACAGTGACGATATGGACCCCTTTTCCTTCCAGGGCATTTAAATAGGCAGAAAGAGTGGCTACCAGAGTTTTTCCTTCTCCGGTCTTCATCTCGGCAATTTTGCCCTCGTGCAGGACTATGCCGCCTATAAGTTGAACGTCGAAATGCCTGAGGCCAATTGTTTTTTGAGAGACCGCTCGGACCAAAGCAAACGCTTCAGGGAGAAGGTCTTCCAAAGTTTCTCCAGAAGCCAGCCTCTTTTTGAAATTTTCCGTATAGGCAGGCGCTTCTTGAAGGGAGATCTCAGAAAATTTGGGTTCCAGCTCGTTTATTCTGGCAACGATCTGCCAGTATCTACTAAGCTCCCTTTCCGAGGAAGAGAGCAGATTTTTCAGAAAATTAATCATTCTATTTCGTTTCGGGTTCTATCAGCCCGTAGTTACCGTCCTCTCTTTTGTAGACCACGTTAACCTGGTTAGATTGGGCGTTCAAAAAAACGAAAAAGGAATGGCCCAGGAGCTCGAGTTGTTCTACTGCTTCTTCAGCACTCATGGGTTTAAGCTCAAAGCGTTTTGTTTTCACGATTTTGGGCTCCTCCCAGGAAGAAAACTCCTTCTCTTCAGGAAAAACAGGCTCCTCCGAGGGAGTTGCGGCGGCAGCAACTTTTCCCTTTCTGGTAAGCCTCTCTTTGTGTCTTTTTACCTGTCTTTCCAGCTTATCTGCCATGCGGTCTATAGCGGAGTACATATCCGCATCCTTCTCTTCCGCTCTGATAATAGCTCCAGAAACCTGCATGGTGGCTTCGGCAGCAAATCTGCCCCTTTCCATGCTTAAGGTAACTAAAACATCCTGGATGTTATTGAAGTATCGATCCACTCTCTGCACCTTTTTGAGCGCATATTGCCGTAAGGCCTCTGTGAGGTCCACGTTTTTTCCTTTTACACTTATTCGCATATCTTAAGCCTCCTTAAAATTCCAGGCTATAAAGTTTCCCTCAAAGTAAAAAGAAACTAACACCAGAGGAATCCTCTGTCAACTTCCCACGCTCCCTGAAACTACAACCGTGATTTCTCCTTTTATGGTTTTCCTCTCTCCCAGAACCTCCACGAGCTGTGATAGATTTCCCCGCAGAACCTCCTGATGGATTTTAGTTAATTCCCTGCATACGGCAGCCGGACGATCTCCAAGAATTTCCAGCATGTCTTTCAAGGAATTTAAAAGGCGTTTTGGGGATTCAAAGAAGATCAAGGTAGTTTTGAGATGGGAAAGGTTTTGAAATAACTTACGACGAGCACTTGGTTTGGAGGGAGGAAAGGCGTGGAAGAGGAAGGAATGCATAGGAAGACCTGAGAGGATCAAAGCAGCGATAACCGAGGATGGTCCAGGAATATAATCCACCTGGATATTCTCCCTGATCAGAAAGGGGATCAGCTCACCGCCAGGATCGGAGATTCCCGGCGTCCCAGCATCGGACAATAAAGCCAAATTCTTCCCGGATTTCAATTGTTCCAGAACCCAGGAAAGCATGGCCCTTTCCCGGTGTGCTTCCAGGCACTTAATGGGTTTCTGCACATGAAAATGTTTAAGCAAAATCTGCGTGCGTCTGGTATCTTCAGCCAAAATTAAATCCACGGTTTGCAGGGTGGAAATAAGCCTAAAAGAGGCATCTTCCAGGTTCCCGATAGGCGTGGCGCAAATGAAAAGTTTTCCTGACAAACTATACCGAAATGGCCCTTTTCACTTCCTTCTGGGCATACATCCTGGCGTCTGCAATTCTGAGTAGAGTCTCTCCGTCTGTAGCATCAACGGGAAAAACAGCATACCCAATGGAAGCGCTAATGGGCACTTTTGAATCTGGAGGAAAGGATTCAGCGATTTTCTTGTGGAGCCTCTCAATTATCTGCTCTGCCTCTTGAGCTTCAGTAGAGGGCAGGATAATGACAAATTCCTCCCCGCCATAACGAAATACTACATCTGACACCCGGACGTTTTCTTTGAGCAAGCGAGCAAACTTGGCTAACACTTTATCCCCTTCCCTGTGCCCGTAAGAATCGTTGTATTTTTTAAATTGATTGAGGTCAATATAGACCAAAACCAGTTTTTGCCCATGCCTTTGAGCATAGGAAAGCTCTTCTTCCAACCTGCGGAAAAAGTAACGGTAATTATACAATCCAGTAAGGTAATCAGTAATTGCCATTTCGGAGACATTGCGGAATAAGCGGGCATTGTAAATAGCGCTAGCGGCAAAGGAAGAGAAGATTGTGATCAAGCGAAACTCGCCCTCTGTAAAGGGATGGTGTCCCAGCCGGTAAACGGTCATCACCCCTATCACCTCGTCCTTGATCTTTAAAGGCACTGAGATCAGGGATTCTTCCTCCACAGGAGTACCATTTACTTGTTTAACGCGGGGATCAAGCTCTGCCTCAGCCAGGTTTACCCCAACGCCCGCTTTAGCTACCCAGCCCGTTATGCCTTCCCCTACTCTAATTTTCATGCTCTTTATCTGATCCTTATAAGAGCCGCTGGCTGCAATGCAATGCATTTCTTCTGAACCTTCCACTAATTCGAAGATAAAACCTTCATCCGCCTTAACTAATTTCTGGGCGCTTTCCAGGGCTTTGGAGACGATCTCTTCCACGTGGAGGGAACCCATCAGGGTTTGGGCTACCTCGAACAAGGAGGAGAATTCCTCAGCTTTTTGTCTGGTCTCGGAGAAAAGACGGGAGTTAGTTATGGCTACGCCGCATTGGTTGGCAATAGATTGAGCCACAAGAAGCTCCTCTGGTGAAAGAGTCCTTCTCTCAGGGAGGGGAACCGCTAGAAAACCCAGAAGGTCATCCTGGTAAATTATGGGCAGCAGTCCCACTCCGGAAAGGGAGTAGCTCTTGAGAAAGTCTCCAGGCAAATCTGTATAAATTGTGGGTTTGCGTTGAACTTTAAGCTCCTTAAGCACGGAATTAAGTATTCCCGATAGCCTCTGGGGAATTTGAGAGTATTTATTTTCCTCATGTTCAAAGGGAGTAATTTGATTTTCTTCCAGAAGAAGCACAAAAACATCGGGAAGCTGGAGAAGCTCTTTTGCCGATCTCCTGACAGCCTTTATCGCTTCGTCCAGGTATAAGGAGGTGTTAATCTGGCGAGAAACATCGATCAGAGCTTTCATTTGCTGGATTCTGTTTCTGTTCTCACGGGTCTGATATTGATTTTCCAGATGAAGCCCCGCTATTTTGCCCGCTAAAGCCAAGAAATCCAGTTGCTCCCCCCGAAAAGCTTTTTCCTTCTGGGAAAGAACGAGAAGCGTCCCATAAATTTTTCCTTGATTTTCAATAGGGACAAGAAGGGCGGATTGAGGAAGGACATGGATGGAAGGGAAAATCGAAGACAAATTTAACCTTTCTCCGGCCTCATTTTCCAGAAGGGTGGGGTTTTTAATCCGAAATAGAGAACTCAGTTCCTGATTACTGGCATCAAATTCCGTCAGAAATTGCAGGGAAAAGTCCTGGGGAGCAAGTTTAAGCCTGTAGGACATCGAGTTCGGTTCCCAGAGCAAGAAAAGAGCAAAGTCACCTCCGGCAAAAAGGAGGGCATCGATGAGGAATTTCTCCAAGAAGCCCTCTAAGTTAGTGCAAGGAGAGCTCAGAGTATTCTTGAGGAATTCCCAGGCCTCTTTAAAATCAACTTGGTCGTTATTTGAGGTCATTTCTCTCCCGTTCCTCCGCGTTTTGCTTTATTATAAAATTTTCCGGATCAAAAATCCTCACCATGCTGGCTTCCACAGCTTTAATTTTTTCTGAATCCTCTACAGGAGCTTTGAAGGTTAACTTTGGACCTCCCTGGAGAAGAATTCCTAAAGCTAAAAGCCAACCTTCCTCATCTAAAAGTCCCACGATTGTGCCCCTAACCTTTTCTTTTTCAAAAAACTGGACGCTGGGAAATAGAGCCAGATTTCTGGCATCAATTTGAAATTCTCTGGAGTCACTAAAATAACGGCGCAGCTTTTGCTCCCTGAGGACAGCCCTTTCCTGAGGGGAAAACCTTCGTATATTCTGAGGGACCTGGTCCACAAAAATTTGAATGTCCCTGCGGTAAGAGAAATGCCTCAAAATTGGCTTCAATTCGGACTCCCTTTCCCGAGCGATTATAAAATTAGGGCGCAAAATCTCTATTTTTGTGCGCTTAAACCAAATACCCGCCGCTCCCTCCACTAAACCAGTGGTATCCACAACGATTAACTCCGCTTTTTCCTTTTCCGCTTCCTTCTTCAAGAGACTAGCGGCGGTAAGACAGCGCCAAAAAGCACCCTGGGGAGAAAAGCGGCCAATAAAGTAATGTTTCTGGGGTTTGCCCTCAGAGAAAAGAGTGCAGGTCATAGGAGGTCCAAATTCGCTTTGCCCCACATCCAATTCCAGGATGGCTGATTTTAGCCCCTTCTGGAGGCCCTGGTGATAAAGAAAACGAGCGAGATAGGTCTTTCCCGTGTCCACGTTTCCCAAAAGAAAAACCGTGCCCCCATTTCTTAATATAATTTTGCCCCAGTCTTCCCAGTTCTCCGGTTCCTCTGGGGGAAAGAGAATGGACTTATTCACCTCAGTGGGAGATCCTTTGAAAATATGCTTCCCAATCCAGTTGCCCCAATTTGCCCCACCCTTCTGGAGGAAAAGCGGAAATAAATCCACACCATTTTTCCTCAAAAGGGATTGGCTCCAGCCATTCCAAAATAGTATGAACCTCCTCCTCCCTTCCCTCGAGATAATAGCTGAGCATGGGGGAGTTCTGAGGAATTCCCAGAAAGTGGCTAAATATGGAATCCAGATCAAGCACAAAGAAATCGCTCTCCGAAAAATCTTCAATGTGCCGAAGAGCGACAATATTTGCAATTTTTACCCCTATCTTGGGGTAGCGATCAAAGGGGGACCTTTGATTGTTGAGCTTATCCATAATTTTTTCTATTGCAGAGAGGGCGGAAACGAGTTCCCCTTTCTCCCTCAACCCGGGCAAAGCGATCCATGCTTTACGAAAATATGAAGCCTGAAGCAGGGCCTGAATTTGGGAATCAAAGACGAGAGGACAATTTTTCCAAAGGTGGTAACCATCCAGTAGGCGAAATTCCTTTAATTCCGTAGTGATCAGGATATCACCGACATCGTTAGCAGGGGAAAATTCGAAAAGTTCAAAAATAACCGGGGTCCAATTGCCTAAGTTGCTGCATTCCAAATACCTTCTCGCCTGTTCTTCTGGAGAAGGGAAGGAGATTCGATTCCTAAAAACCCATCCGGTTTCAATAAAAATGGGGGAAGTTAAGGGGGTTTTCATTTTGCGCAAACTATAAACATCCTGGATGTACCAGCCTCTTTCCATTGGAAGCCTATTTCCCCGTTTCCCTGCGTTCTTTATTAAAGATAACCCTCAAAATCTGTGAATACATGCGCAAGCGAAAACAAAACCCCTTTCCCATTCCTAACTTTTCCTCCTTTGTACGGTGGCTGACTCCGTGAAGGAAAACCTTTTTGGTCTTTATCCCCCTGGATTTGAGAAATTTTTCCAAAAGGACCTCTAAGCCAAAACCAACTCCTATGCGATTGGAAATAGCTTCTGACCAAATTTGATAAGGAATCACCCTCTGTCCGGAAAGAAAGGGAGTAACTGCCTGAGCTAAATCCGTATGAAAGCTCCCCTTCTTAAAAATGCCCAAAGTGGCCTCGGCCTCCCTTTCCCGCACGGGCTGCACCAGCTGTCTGACGTGTTCGGGTTTGAGCCCAACCAGATCAGCGTCTAAGAGAAGGAGATAATCGGCGTCAGTAGCCTGAGCCCCTTCGTTCAAAGCAAAATCCTTTCCCATGTTTTTCTGAAGTTCGATCACCCTGTGAGCCCCAGAAGAACGCGCTACTTTTGCCGTGGAATCCGTGGAGCCGTCCGAAATGACGATCACTTCATCTATAATTCCGCTTGCTAAACAGGCCTGAACCACAGAACCCACTGTCTGCTCTTCGTTTAAAGCCGGAATAAGAGCAGCGAATTTCAATCTCTATCCAGCTCCTTCCATAAGGCTTCTTTCACTTCTTTCAAAGAGACCCTTGCTGTAATTTTTCCCCTTCTAAAAATCACAGCTCCATTCTGGGTCAAGGAGATGCCGATATCGGCCTGCGCAGCCTCTCCGGGTCCATTTACTTCGCAACCCATTACCGCAACTGTTGTGGGTCCTTTGACCTTATTTTCCAAAGTGCGCACTATCCTGATCAGGGGCTGAAGGGAAGAATGAGCTCTTCCGCAAGTAGGGCAAGAGATAATCTCCAGTTTTCTTTTCCTTAAACCCAAGGATTCCAAGATGGAGAAGGCAGCCTGGACCTCCATTTCCGGAGAAGCAGTAAGCGAGACCCGGATAGTATCACCAATACCCTCTTTCAAAAGGGTGGAAAGGGCAATTGTGGATTTTACTATCCCCTCTGGAACGGGACCAGCTTCCGTAAGTCCTAAATGCAGGGGAAATTGGTACTTTTGGGAGAAAACCCGATAAGCTTCGATTGTGTCCTCAAGCGAGGAAGCCTTTAGGGAGAAGACCAAATTATAGTAGTTCAAAGAAGAAGCCCAGTCCAGGAATTCTTCAGCAGCCAGGAGCAGGCCTTTCCACAGAGGTCTTACACCCCTTAAACTTTTGGGCAAAGAACCAGCATTAAAACCAATCCGCAGGGGAATAAGCTTTTCTTTAGCGGCCTCTAAAATCATCTTGAGTCCATACTTAGGAATGTTTCCGGGATTTATCCTGATTTTATCCGCTCCAGCCTCCATGGCTTTTAAGGCCAGATTTGGGTCGAAGTGAATATCTGCAATTAAAGGAGCTTCTGCCATTCTTTTTAAGTAACGGAATGTTTCTAAGGCTTGCTCGTCAGGAATAGCCATCCTGATTAGCTCGCAGCCTGAACTTTCCAGCCTCTTTAATTGTTTCAGAGAGGAAACTTTATTATGGGGATCGGTTTTAAGCATGCTCTGAACGGCGATCTTTTCCCCACCACCAATTTCGATTTTTCCGATTTTGACTTTAAAGGAGGCCATCAGAGTCTGAGAATATCTCCCCAGGTGACCAGGAGCAGGAAGGCCAAAAGTATAATGAAGCCTATGGTGTTCACCGTATTGTAAACACGAGGGTTTATTTTTTTGCCGCTGATTCCTTCGATACTCAGGAATAAAAGATGCCCCCCATCCAGAGCAGGAAAGGGAATCAAATTGAAGACCCCCAGGGCCATGGAAAGGATTCCCACAATTCCCAAAAGGTTAAGAGCTCCAGCCTGAGCTTGCTGAGCAGTGATCTGAACTATTCCCACTGGCCCGGTAAAATCAGAGAGGGAAACCTTTCCCGTAAAAAGCATGCCCAAAGAGTAAAGCATGAGCAGGAGCATTTGTCCGAAATAAATAAAAGCAGAGCCCAAAGCCTGTAAGAGGTCCCTCCTTACGGTCAAGGGGACGATACCTACAATGTACCGCTTCTCAGCTTCCAAGTAAGTAGGAGTTGTAGTAATTTCCAGAACTTCCCCATTCCTTTCAACTTTAAAAGAAATAGGGGTTTCCTGGGTATTCTGGCTAATTTTTAGAGTGATATCCTCCCAGGTATTCACCGCTACACCATTAATTGCCAGAATCCTGTCCCCTGGTTGTAAACCACTTCTCTCTGCAGGGCTTGAGGACATTACTTCTGCAATGGTGGTGGTGGGCATAGGAGCTAAGGAAAAAAGAAGGACGAAAAGAAGCAAAGCAAGGAAAATGTTAAACAGGGGCCCACCGCAAAGGATTAAAAAACGTTTCCAGAATTTCTGCGCATTAAAGCCATCTGGAGATAGATCTCCGGGCTCCATTCCCTTTATCTTGACGTAGGCCAGAACCGGAATCAGGTTTAACCTGTAAAGTGTTCCTCCACTGCGCTTGGATAGTATGGCGGGGCCAAATCCAAAGGCAAATTCTTCCACTGGAACTCGGGCTAACCTTGCAAAAAGGAAGTGCCCAAGTTCGTGAAAAGTAGCCAACAAAGTTAAAACCAATATTCCGATAAGGATGTTCAATTTTCTTAAATCCTTCCTTAAATCAAGAAAAGCATACTATAAAAATATACTAAAGGGGCGGTAAAAAGAAGGGAATCCAAGCGGTCCAAAAATCCACCATGTCCGGGAATTAAATTTGAGGAATCTTTCTGTCTGGCTTCTCTTTTTAAAATAGATTCGAACAGATCTCCCCACAAAGCAAAAACGCTGATGAGCAGGCCTAAAGGAATTACTCCCCAGGGTGAATGCCCAAAAATGAGGGCGGTCACCACCGCTCCTAAAATTCCTCCAAGAGGACTGGCCAGTGTTCCTTCCAGGGTCTTGCCGGGGCTGATTTTAGGAAATATTTTGCGCTTTCCCCAAAATTTGCCCACAAAGAACGCCACGCTGTCGCTGGCGAAGGTGCTCAGGAGAAAAAGGGTAAGAAAATAAAAACCCTCTGGCTCCTCCCTCAACAGGTAAATAAATCTGAGCAGAAACCCTAAATACGAAGGAGCGAAAAAAATGAAAGCAGCCTTTAAGGAGCGACCTGAACCACCCATGAGGATAACGTACAGGGCGTCGAGGAGAAAGGAAATTGCCCAAATCAATTCCAGCGGTAGATAGCCTGGAAAACGCAAACTGAAGAGGAAGAGGAGGAAAGAGAGGTAAGCAGGTATCAGAGCGCTTGTTTCCAGATTGAAAAGACGACAAAGCTCCCAGAGAGCGATGGCTCCAAAAAGCAAAATTAAAGCCCAAAGGGCCCACCCTCCTAAGTAACCTACAAAAAAAACAATGGGAAGAAGGACGCAGGCGGACAAAACCCTCAAAAGGAGGTTATCCATTAACTTTTCCGAACCTTCTTTCCCGTTTTTCAAAATCAGCAATGGCCCTTTCCAGCTCCTCTAAAGAAAATTCTTCCCAGGAGAGAGGGGAAAAGAACAGTTCACTGTAAGCCATGGACCAGGTGAGGTAATCCTTGAATCTTCTATGGCCTCCTGTGAAAATAATCAGGTCGGGCTCCACCCATCCCAGGTTCTTCATATAGTTCTCAATATTGCTTTCTGAGATAGCAAAGTCTGGATTCTGAAAGAGCAGGTTAAGCAAGAACTCCTTTTCGCTGAACCTGAGCCCCAAATTCACAAGGGGTAGCTCTTTGGCGGGAGGAATCATCCCCTTCTCCATTATCCTCAAAGGGAAGGGAGGGCTTAGGAAAGCGGAAGGAGGGAAGGCCTCTCGATCTTCTTCAAAAAAATAGCTAACTTGCTCGAAATCATGTCTGAGGGCAGCCTGGAAAAACCTTTGAATTTTATCAAGAGAAGCTTGGAGAGGAAGTCCTCCTAAAGATAAATCGTTTTTGCTTGTTTCGCAAACAAAAAAGGCAAGGTGCCTCATATCCTTGCTTTTTACTTTCCGTAAACCCTGAAAAAGGCTTCTTGAGATCGGGGCGCTCTTTCCTCCTGGAGATAGTTATCATAGCTCAAAAGCGCCTGAAGTTTAGCTGGACTTTTCAAACGTAAAAGCACTAATCTGGGTTTGCCAGCGGGGTTGGCCTCCCTTTGAGGCCGGATATAGAAAACCTCGATATTAAAGCCAGCCTGTTTGAGCGGTTCTTCGAATTTTTCCCATAATTCACCACAATAATAGGGAAAGCGAGGCAGAGTACCCGCCATTAAACCTCCATAATAGAACTTTCTTTCTTTTCCAGAGCTGATTCCACAAGTTCAATGTATTTGTCCAGTAACTTCTGCACCTTTTCTAAATAGCGATCGCGCTCGTCCTCAGAAATCTTCCCCTGCTCTTTCAGTTCCTTAATAACCTCGTTTGCGTCTCGCCTCTGGTTGCGCAGTTCAATCTTGCAATCTTCAGCAAGTTTTTTAGCGGCTTTGATCAGCTCCTTTCTCCTCTCTTCTGTTAAAGGAGGGAAAACCAGGCGAATGACCTGACGATCCACTTGAGGAGTAACCCCCAGGTTAGCTTTTAAAATAGCCTTTTCAATTTCCTTCAGGGTTGAGGAATCCCAGGGCTGAATAATCAAAATTCTGGGCTCAGGGGAAGTAATTGTGGCCAGCTGGTTGACCGGGAGAAGGGAACCATAATAATTAACGGTAACCCTATCCAAAACAGATGGGGAAACTTTTCCAGCTCGAATGGCTTTAAATTCCTCTTGAAGGTAAGAAAGAGCCTTGTTCATCTTTTCTTCGGTCTCTTTTAAGATTTCCTCGAGCATCTTTATCCCTCCTTGACCTCAGTTCCTATTTTCTCTCCCAGGATCAGCTTCTTAATGTTTTCAGGATCATTGATATTGAACACTATTATGGGGATCCTGTTTTCCCGACATAGGGCAACAGCTGTAGCATCCATGGCCTTTAAATCTTTTGCCAGGTATTCAGTATAAGTGAGATTGCTGAATAGCTGGGCATCCTTGTCTACTTTGGGATCAGCCGTATATATTCCCTCCACTTTAGTCCCTCTGAGGAAAACTTCTGCCCCAATCTCAATGGCCCTAAGAGCTGCAGCGGTGTCGGATGTGAAAAATGGGCTTCCCACTCCGGCAGCGAAGATCACCACTCTTCCCTTTTCTAAATGTCGGATAGCTTTTCGGCGAATATAGGGTTCGGCAACTTTATGCATGTCAATAGCAGTCTGAACTCTGGTGGGGATTCCCATTTTCTCCAGCATGGCTTGAATCGCTAAAGCATTCATGACTGTAGCCAGCATACCCATGTAATCTGCTGTGGCCCGATCTATGCCGATCTTTTCCGCCATCTCCACGCCGCGCCAGATATTCCCCCCTCCAACCGCTACCGCCACCTCACACCCTAAATTCCGGATTTCCTCAATTTGCCTGCAAATTGTTTCCAGAAATTGAGGATCAATTCCGTAATCAAGTTTTCCCTGCAGGGCTTCCCCAGAAAGCTTGAGGAGTACCCTATGAAACTTTAAATTATGCTTCTTCCCCGAGCTTGAAACGGACAAATCTTCTGACCCGAACATTCTCCCCTACCTTGGCAATAAGCTCTTTAACAAGATCCCCAATGGTTTTCTGGGGGTCTCTTACATAGACCATCTCCATCAAACAGCTGGTCTTGAAGAAATTCTCCAGTTTAGATTCCACAATTTTTTCTATAACCTTCTCCGGTTTGCCCTCCTGAAGTGCCTGCTTACGGTAAATTTCCTTTTCCTTTTCCACAACGTCCAGAGGGATATCCTCTCGCTGAACATAAAGAGGCGATTCAGCAGCTATCTGCAGGCAAATTTCTCGCGCTAAAGTACGAAATTCGGGAGTGCGAGCGACAAAATCCGTCTCACAATTCAGCTCTACCATGACCCCTAACTTGGCATCATGATGAATGTAGGCTTCGATAACGCCCTCTTTGGCCTCCCGTCCCATTTTCTTCACAGCGGCAGCCAGTCCTTTCTCCCGCAGGAGTTCGGTAGCCTTATTCAGATCTCCCCCGGCCTCTCTCAGTGCATTGCGACAATCAAGTATGCCCGCTCCAGTTTTTTCCCGGAGTTCTTTAACCATATCGGAGGTGATTTCCATCTTTGATATGCTCCTTTCTCTCGATTAAAACTTCTCTTCCTCTAAATCTATGGTGTCCAGGTATTTCTCCTCTTCCTCAATCAGCTCCAGAACAGAAGCCAGGGTCTCTTCAGGAGCAGCCTCAGGAGCTTCTGTGGGAAATTGCACGCCTTCTCTAGCTTCAATAACGGCATCGGCAATTTTGCTGGTAATGAGCTTAATAGCCCTGATTGCATCATCATTTCCGGGAATGGGATAATCAATCTGGTCTGGATCGCAATTGGTGTCCACTATGGCAATCACAGGAATTTCAAGCTTGTTGGCCTCCACAACGGCATTTTGATCCTTTCGCGTGTCCGTAACGAACACCGCTCCCGGAAGATCCGTCATCCCCCGAATACCCCCAAGAAAACGGGTAAGCTTGGTCTTTTCCCGCATCAGGGAGGAAACCTCTTTCCTAGGTAGCTTGTCCATAACGCCATCGGCTTCCATTTTCTCCAGTTCGGCCAGACGATCCAGCCGGCGCTTAATGGTCTTAAAATTGGTCAAGGTGCCACCCAGCCATCTTTCGTTAACGTAGAACATGCCACAGCGCTCGGCTTCAGTTTTCACGGCTTCCTGGGCTTGCTTTTTAGTGCCCACGAACAGGACGGACTTTCCTTGAGAAACTACCTGTTTAACGAAGGCGTAAGCTTCATCGAGTTTTTGAACGGTCAACTGAAGGTCAATGATGTAAATCCCGTTGCGTTCCGTAAAGATAAACTTCTGCATTTTGGGATTCCAGCGTCTCGTCTGGTGCCCAAAATGAACGCCTGCCTCCAGCAGGCTTTTCATACTTACCACTGACATTTTTTTCCTCCTTTTGGTTATTCCTCCACTTCCCTCGGTTTGGAACGAGACCCTGAAGGCCACCGCGTTTCCAATCAGGAAGTGTGTGTAATCGCTTAAGTATAATAAGGATTTAAATTTCAAGCAAGATCAAGTAAAAGTGCAAAAAGAACGAGTTTCTCAATTCTTAATATATGCTCTTCTAAGCCCTTTCTGCCAGGTCATCAGAAAATAGGGCAATTGTACTTTACCCTTGACATCAAGTGTAGAATCAAAGTGAGTAAAAATACCCGAAGAGGAAGGGGCTTAAGGAGAACAAGGTAAGCTCATAATCAGCAAGGCCTGAAGAGGGTAAGCCCCAAAAGAAGATCAGGTACATGCAGAACACAATTTTAAAAGTAAAAAATTTAAACGTGGAACTCGAAGGAGAGAAAATCCTGGAAGGGATTTCCTTTGAAGTGAAAGAGGGCGAAGTTCTGGCAATTCTGGGGCCAAACGGAGCAGGAAAAACAGTCTTGCTTAAAACCCTGCTTTCCCTCTTCCCTTATCAGGGAGAAATTGAGTGGAAAGAAGGAGTAGAAATTGGGTATGTCCCCCAAAGGTTGCCCTTCATCAAGGATATGCCTTTGAGCGTTAGGGAGTTTTTTGACTTAGGGAAAATCCCTGTTAGCGAAACTCAAAGAATTTTGAAATCAATAGGGCTGGATGAAAGAATACTGCAGAAGAAAATTGGAGACCTTTCTTCGGGGCAATTTCAAAGAATTTTGATCGGCTGGGCTTTGTCTTCCAATCCCCAAGTTCTGTTATTTGATGAGCCCTTAACCGGCATCGACATTGAAGGCCAGGAAACGGTCTATAGTCTATTAGAAAAATTAAAAAGAGATAAAAATTTGACCATTCTTTTCGTCACTCACGAGCTTTCCATCGTTTACAGTTTAGCTGATAGGATAATTTGTCTTAATAAGAGATTGCTTTGCAGCGGAGTACCCCGGGAGGCATTAACTCCAGAAAGAATTGCCGACCTCTATTCGGGTCAAGTTAAATTTTACCAGCACAGGCATACAGAATGACGGGACAGTTCATCTTCAGCTTAGTTTCCGGAATTTTCATCGGAGGAGCAGCGGGCTATTTAGGGTCCTTAATGCTCTCCAAAAGGATGGCTCTGGCAGCCGGGCCCCTGGGCCACCTGGCTTTGCCAGGCGTGGCTTTAGCCTTAATTTATGGCTTTGATATTTCCTTAGGCGCTTTCCCTTTTGTGATATTGGGAGTAGTTTTGATTTGGCTTCTGGAAAGAAAGACGAAGCTGCCGATGGAAGCCTTAACGGCTGTGGTCTTTGCCACTGGCGTAGCCATCGCTTTTTTCTTCCTGCCCATTGATCAGGCAGAAGCTGCATTGGTGGGAGACATAGCTAAAATTCAGCTCCATGAAGTCATCTACTCCGTAATTTTATCCCTGATTATTTTTGTGACCTGCCAAAAGATTTACTCGCCTATGGCCTTAATAAACGTCTCCGAGGACCTGGCCAGGTCTAAAAGGATAAACGTCAGCAAATACAATTTAGTTTATCTGTTGCTTGTGGCATTAATTGTATCTTTGGGCGTAAAGGTGGTAGGAGGGCTTTTAACAGCCGCTATCGTGGCTATTCCTGCTGCTTCCGCTAGAAACTTTTCCCGCAACTTAGCGCAATATAAGGCCTTAAGCTTAAGCATAGGAATGATTAGCGCAGCAGTGGGAATTGCTCTCTCCTGGGTTACGCTTTTACCTGCAGGGCCATTAATTATCGTGGTCAGCGCCCTGATTTTTCTGATCTCCGTAATCTTCTTCAAGAGAAAATGAAAAGAAATTATTTCTGGGATTTGATGTAGTAATTCCCTGGAAGAGAACGCACCAAACCCTTCACCTCCAGCATAGAAAGCAGGGAAAGGCCCACCTTGGTCTGAAGTCCTAATTTTTCGAGGAACTCATCCAAAGAAAGAGGATCACTACAAAGGATTTCCAGGGCCTTTCTTTCTTCGGGAGACAAATCCAAACTGGAGGGAGTTTTAGGAAAAAGCTGCAGGCCAAAATCCTCCAAGATATCTTGTGTGCTTTCCACAAGCTTGGCTCCTTCTTTGATCAGGCGATGGCAACCTTTGCTTTGAGCAGAAAGCACGGAACCCGGAACAGCATAGACCTCAATTCCTAAGTCCAGAGCGAAATCACAGGTAATCAAGGCTCCTGAGCTTTCCCCGGCCTCAGTGACGACTACCCCATCAGAAAGAGCCGCGATAATACGATTTCTGGCGGGGAAATACCATTGCTTGGGGGAAGTGTCCGGGGGATATTCAGAAATCAGCCCACCTGATTCCAGAATCTTCAAAGCTAATTTTCTGTTCTCAGGGGGATAGATATGTTCAAAACCCGAGCCCAAAACCGCTATCGTTTTCCCTCCCACCTCCAAAGCGGCCTGATGAGCAACACTGTCCAGGCCTCTTGCTAAGCCGGAGATAATGGTAAAACCAGCCTCCGCTAGCTCCCTGGATAGGCGAGAAGTAACTTCCCTTCCGTAATTTGAGGGTTTGCGCGTCCCCACAACGGCAATTGACGGCTCGGGAAAAGCAGCTTCTCCCCAAAGGTAAATGGCTACCGGAGGATCCTCTAATCTTTTGAGCTTCTCTGGATATGATGGTGACCACTTTCCCAGAACCTGAACTCCATTTTCTTTGCACCACTTCTCTATCCTCTCCACCTTATGCCAGTCCATCTCCTCCAGGCGAGAAAACATCTCCTCCGTGAGGGGCTGGTTCTTCCAGGCTTTTCTTTCAAAAAATTCATTTAAAGTTAGATTGCCAATCAAGGCATTTAAGCTCCGGGGTGGGACATAGGGAGAGAGCAAACTCAGTGCTATCAGAAAGCGATCGGGATCTAAACCCATTCCTCTGTCCCTCTGTATTGAAGAGCTTCTGCTAAATGAGGAAGCCTGATAACTTCAGACTCCTCTAAATCAGCGATCGTGCGGGCAAGCTTCAGGATCCGGTCATAAGAACGGGCAGTCAGGTTGAGCCTTTCCACAGCCTGCCTCATAAATTGCCTTTCTGGGGTTCCCAAGAAACAGAATCTTCTCAAAAGTTTTGAAGAGAGCTGGGAGTTGGTCCTTATCCCCAAGGGTTTAAATCTCTCAAGCTGGATCGAGCGCGCTCTTTCTACCCTCCTCCTCATCTCTGCAGATTGTTCTTTTATCTCCGTGGAAGTCAGTTCCTCCGCAGAAAGCGGGGGAACGATAATGTGAAGGTCAAAGCGATCCCAGATGGGCCCGGAGATTTTGCTCCAGTAACGGTGAATTTCCCCCGAGCTACAGCGACAGGCTTTGTTTGGGTCTAAGCGGAAACCGCAGGGACAGGGATTCATGGCCGCAACCAGCATGAAATTGGCCGGAAAGGTTACAGTCCCGTGAACCCGGGTAATGGAAACGTTTCCCTCCTCTAATGGCTGCCTCAAGGCCTCCAAAGCATCCCTCCTAAATTCTGGAAATTCATCCAGGAAAAGGACGCCGTTGTGAGCCAGGGAAACTTCGCCTGGAATGGGGTTGGTTCCGCCTCCCACTAAGCCAGCATAGGAAATGCTATGATGAGGGGAGCGAAAGGGCCTGCTGGAAACTATTTTCCTTTCCCCTAAAAGCCCGCTTATGGAATAGATTTCTGTTATCTCCAGCATCTCCTCCAGAGTCATTTCAGGCATTATGGTCACAATTCGTTTGGCCAACATGGTCTTTCCCGCTCCCGGGCTCCCAATCATCAGGATGTGATGGCCTCCGGCCACCGCGACTTCCAAGGCCCTCTTGGCCATTTCTTGACCCTTGATCTCACCGAAATCCAGGTTTGCCGGAAAAACAGAAGTTGCCATGGGAGAAGTGGGACTTTCTGGCTCCAAAGATAGATCACCGTTTAAAAAAGAAACAACCTGGGAAAGGTTTTCCAGGCTATAAATTTTAACTCCCTCCACTAAAGCAGCTTCAAATGCGGAATCTTTGGGGACGACAAATTCCTGATAACCTAACTTTTTTGCCCTTCTTACAATGGGCAAAACCCCTTTAACTGGTTTGAGCTCCCCGGAAAGCGAAAGCTCTCCAATAAAGACCAGCTGAGCAAAGAAGGAAGATTTTATTTGTCCGGAAGCATCGAGGAGACCAATCGCTATGGGCAGATCGTATTGGGGACCTTCCTTCCTTAAATCCCCTGGAGCCAGATTCACAGTAATGCGAGAAAGAGGAAAAGAAAAACCGGAATTCTTGATTGCCGACCTCACCCTCTCCCTGGATTCCTGAACAGCAGTATCGGGAAGACCGACGATGGAGAAAGAGGGCAAACCCGAACCGATATCCACTTCCACTTGAGCCGGTATGGCATTCAGTCCATCCAAAGCAAAACTCAGAACTCTTGAAGGCATTCTACTTCTCCTCCAGAAAATTCTCCAGGTGATCGACTTCCTTTATTTTTCCTTGCTCGTCCCAGATTATGGTAACAAGATCAAAACGGAAAGGCTTCCCCAGGATCCCGTTTTGGGCCAGATAGAGATAGCCAGTGCGCAGGAGCCTTTCCTTCTTAAAAGAGGTAATGCTTTCCAAAGGATGTCCCCGGGAGAGGGAATGTCTGGTCTTTACCTCTACAAAAACTATAAGTCCTCCCTTTTGACAGACAAGATCGATCTCTCCCCACTTTTCCCTGAAGTTCCTCTCCAATATGCGAAACCCTTTCTGGGAAAGGTACCTCTCCGCTGACTTCTCGCCTTTTCGCCCTAACTCAAACCCCTTCATTTTCTAAGAAAGATCTGAGACATTGATAATTGATCCTGTGTTCCTGAGTTACTCCCATCTTCTTTAAAACCTGATAATGTTCTCTGGTGGCATAACCCTTATGACGAGCAAATCCGTACTGCGGATAAAGCCGATCCAGGGCAATCATGAGAGTATCCCTGTAAACCTTTGCCAAAATCGAAGCGGAAGCGATCGCTCCACTTACAGAATCACCATGGACTATAGCCAGCTGAGGGGCAGCTTTAAATCGAGGAAGGACAAACTTCCCATCAATGAGCACTAATCCAGGAGTCAGAGGAAGGCCTAAAAGAGCCCTTTCCATGGCCAGCAAGTTGGCTTGATGCATAGTCATATTCCTCATTTCGGCTACAGAGACTAAGCCGAAGGAAAAAAAGGAACAGGAGGAAATAATTTTGAAGAAAAGCCTCCTTCTCTCTTTCTCGGGAAGCGCTTTTGAATCCTTAACCGGCAGGTTTTCAGGAGGAGAAAACCAATGGACAGCGCAAGCCACTAAGGGCCCAGCTAAGGGGCCTCTACCCGCTTCATCAATGCCACAAAGGCTTTTATGCTTCTCAAAAAAGAAACGATCAAACTCCCAGAGATCAGGTGAAATTAAAAGTTCCACTTGAAATGGTTGAATGGCCAGAAGCAAAGAAAGGTCTTCCCTTCGAGGGAGGAAATGGCCACAGGCCCAAAGTAACGGGAATCAGAGCTGTTCATACGGTTGTCGCCCATAACAAAAACTGTACCTGCGGGGACTACCAGATGGTTATATTGTCCCCCGGAAGTTTCCCCTAAAGCGTAAGGCTCATAAAGTTCCTGCCCATTAATAAAGACCTTGCCCTCTTTTATATCCACCGTTTCTCCGGGAAGGCCAATTACCCTCTTAATGTAAGGCTTTTGCATTTGTCCCCCGGGTGGCATAAAAACCACCACATCACCTCTCTGGGGCTTCCCCAGTTTATAGGCCAATTTGTTTACGAGAATTAAATCGCCCTCTTCCAGAGTGGGATGCATGGAACTCAGATGGACTTGAAAGGGCTGGACCACAAAGGTCCTAAGAAGCAAAGCCAAAATCAAGGCAATGAGAATGGTTTCGATCCATTCCCACACTGCAGATTTTGGCTTCTTTTCCTTTTGACCTTCTTCTAAGGGTTTGGCTTGTTCTAAAGTCTTCTCAACTTCAGGAGAGTTTTCTTTCTCCACTGACCTTGCGCTCTTTTCCTACTTTTTCCCTCAAATAGTAAAGCTTGGCACGCACGGTTTTGGCCCGACGCACAACCTCTATCTTTTCTATCGCAGGAGAGTTAAGAAAGAAAACTTTCTCCACTCCTACTCCGTGAGAGATTTTTCGCACGGTAAAAGTCTCTAAACGACTTGGTCCCTTGCGCGCAATCACGATCCCTTCGAAGGCCTGAATTCTTTCTTTCCCCCCTTCTACGATCTTCACATACACGCGCACCGTGTCGCCAATTTTGAAGTCCACAAGGTCTTCCCTTTTATCACCACCCAAGTGGGCGAGATTCATTCTTCTTTGCTCCTTTCACTTTACATCTCAAGGTCACAATGCTACCAGCTTTACCACTCTTCTTCAAGTATTTGAATGTCATTTTAAGCTCCTCTTTTTATTTCAGCCGGAAAATACGATCGAGAATGATACTGGCAGCGCTCCGGACAGAAAGGTGGTTGTAATCAGAAGTATGTGCAATTGGTTCCAAAAAGAAATCAGCTTTCTCCACCTCTTCCCTGGCGATTCCCCAACCAGTACCCAAGACTAAAATTCCCGGGCTTTTAGACCTCCTTATTTTTTGCCTCAACCTGGAGTAAGATACATAATTCCTCAAGGGCCGAGCATCCGTGTAAACAGTATAGGGCCAGCGACCAAATTGGTCTCTTAAATCTTCCTTAGCCTCATCCAAGGTGCTGGTAACTTTTACTAACGTTAAGGCTTCCTTCCGATCAGGGTTAAGCAGGCCTCCCTTTCCTGAAGTCCAGTATTGGATAATTTTTTGGGCTACCTCTCTCTGGCTGGGAAAGGGATGAACAATGTAGTAAGCGCAAAGACCGTAGGTTCTCGCCAGGCGCGCTATATCGTGAATGTCGAAATTAGTAATGTTCGTGCAGGAAACTCTTCCATTCCGATCGTAAATAGGAAAATGGATCAGAGCTATGGCCAGTTTAATCATTTCTTTCTCAGAAGTATTCTTTCCAGAGTTTCCATAATTTCCTGGAGAAGGTCCAGCTCCTGAGGAGCAAGGTCCCTTTCCAGGAGAAGCTCGGGACGAAAGAGAAGGGTCTTCAGAAGGGAATTCTTCAACCTCCAAGTGCTTACTGCCCCATGATTACCTGAAACCAGAATCTCGGGGACCGTCAGTTCCCTGGGTCTGGTATATTGATCGTATTCCAGTAAACCTCGGGCAAAGGACTCCTCACCCAAAGATTCAAGGTTACCCAGAACACCTGGCGCTAACCGGGAAACAACATCAATGAGAACCATGGCCGGCAGTTCACCGCCAGTGGTGACAAAATCTCCCAAGGATATTTCCTCCTGACACAAATCCTTTACTCGGGCGTCTACCCCTTCATAATGCCCACAAATTAAGCAAATTTCCTTCTTCAAAGAGAGCGCGTGGGCCTTTTTCTGAGTGAGCCTCTCACCCTGCGGACCCAAGAGTATAGTATAAACCTCTCCCTTTGCTTCCTCCTTCACTCGAGAAAGAGCCCTGATTATGGGGAGGGGAAGCATCACCATTCCCGGCCCACCCCCATAAGTGTAATCGTCCGTGCTTCTGTGCTTGTCCTGGGCATAATCCCGAAGGTTTAAAACTTGCAGTTCGATCAGGCCATTTTTTATAGCCCGGCCCAGTATGCTATATTCCCTAAGAGCCTGAAATATTTCAGGGAAGACGGTGAGGACGTAAAATTTCAAAGCACTATTCCCCATTCTTCCACTTTAATTATTCCCTTTTCCTGATCAATCTCTTTAACTACCTCTTTCAGAGCCGGGATCATAATCCTTTTCCCGTCAGCGTTCTGGACTAAAAAAACGTCATTGGCAGGGAGTGGCCAGACATCAATTAGTTCGCCGATTAGTTCGCCAGAAACTGTGAGCACTTTAAGACCCTTGAGGTCATCCACGTAATAACTCCCGTCGGGCAAGGGAGGACGTTCCTGAAAAGGAATATAAATTGAAGCACCGACTAGCTCCTCACTTTGATTTCTGGTAGCAATCCCTTCCAGTTTTAAGAGCACAAGGTTTCCCTTTATTTTCACTTCTTCGATATTCCTCACCTGATCTTGAAGAAGGATTTTCTCCAGCTCTTGAAAGCGCTCCATCTTAGTAAAAGGAATAACCTTTAGCCAGCCACGTATGCCGTGTGCGGCAACTATTTTTCCCAGACAGATTCTTTCTGGTTTTTCACCGGATCTCAATGATGATTCCGTCTTTGATCACAATCTCCTGCCGGGCAACCTTTTGAAAAAGGTCATCCCCCACCTTTACTTCTACCATCCCCTCCATGGTTCCTTGAAGGTATTCTGAACCCAATGGCAGGCTCTCCACTTCCTTAATTTTTTCGTTCAATTGCGCCTTAACCAGTTCCTGTTTTCTTTTCTCCTCTTCGATTTCCTGGCGAAGGGCCATCATTTGCTGGATATTCTGGGGATCCATTCCTAATAGATAGCGCCTTCCCTGGGTTTCCAACTGCTCCACGCCCAGGTCTATTTCTTTAACAGCCTCTCTGAGCTTTTCCAGGAGCTCCTTGCGGAATTCCTCAGTAACTATTACTTTGAGCAAAACGGTTTGTTTCAAAAACATTCAGATTCTCCTTTCATGCTATGCTGATTTGAATGCGCTTTTTTGAACTGCCGTAGATGTTTCTGGTTGCAGTCCTTATGGCCTTGATCACTCTGCCATTCTTTCCGATTACTTTGCCCAGGTCTTCTCTGGCAACCCTGATTGTCACTTCAATCGTTTCTGCATCTTCGCGCTGCGAAATTTCCACCTCTTCTGGATGATCGACCAGGCTCTTTACGGTAAACTCCAAAAACTCTTTCAAGACCGACTCCCCCTTTTCATCTCCAAATATTTCTGCCAGACCCCCTGTGATTTAAGGAGCTCCTTGGCTGTCTCAGTGGGATGCACGCCTAAGGAAAGCCAGTAAAGCACTCTCTCTTCGTTAAGCTGCACAGTGGGTGGCTCCGTGCGTGGGTTATAGCTACCCAGACTCTCAATGTATGCTCCATCCCTTGGCGCACGGGAATCGGTAACCACCAAACGAAAAGTGGGCTTCCTGGGAGCACCAAATCTTGTAAGCCTAATTTTAACTGCCATTTCTAACCTCCAATGGGGAAATTTTTCAAAAAGGGCATCTTTCCCTTTTTTGCCTGTTTTAGCAAACTTTTAAACTGATCAAATCTTTTAAGAAGCATGTTCACTTCTTGAACCGAAGTACCGCTACCTAAGGCGATTCTTTTTTTTCTTGAGGAATTGATTATCTCCGGGGTTTCTCTTTCTTGCGGAGTCATGGAAAGGATAATGGCTTTGAAGCGGGCGAGCATTTTCTTATCAGCTTCCTGGGTAGAAATTCCAGGAATGCGTGGAATTAGATCCTTAATGCTTCCCATTTGACTCAGGCCTTCCAGTTGCTCTAAAAAATCGGAAAGGGAAAGCCTCCCTCTCAACTGTCTTTCCCACTTTTCCTGATCGGAAAGGGCCAGGGCCTTTTCCGCCTTTTCAATCAAAGTGAGGACATCGCCCATTCCCAATATCCGAGAGACAAAGCGATCAGGGTAAAAAACCTCCAGGTCATCAATTTTTTCCCCTGTCCCTACAAAGCGTATGGGTTTACCGGTGATGAAATGAATGGAAAGTGCCGCTCCTCCCTTGGCATCCCCGTCTATTTTGGTCAATATCAAGGAATCAAAGCCTACTAAACGCTGGAACTCCTGACCCACGGAAAGGGAAACATGCCCTAAAGTAGAATCGAGCACTAAAATGGTCTCTTGGGGATCAAATATCCTTTTAACAGCTTCCAGCTCTCCCATTAAATCCTGATCCACGTGCAGCCTGCCTGCAGTATCCAGAATAGCCAAGTCAAAGCCCTGGCTTTTGAAGTGCTGGAAGGAAGATCTGGCAAGATCCAGAGCTTCCTTTCCCTGGCCTATATAAACTGGGATCCCTTCCTTTTGCGCCAGGTAGGAGAGTTGTTCTTGAGCAGCTGGCCTTTTCTGATCTAAACCGATTAAAAGCACTCTCTTTCCCTGATTTTTGAAAATTCTGGCCAGCTTCACACAAGTCGTGGTCTTGCCAGAACCCTGTAAACCCACAAGCATTAGGCAAGTCGGGAAAGAAGTAAGGATAAGCGGCTCCGGCCTTTTTCCCAAAATGTCGATTAGCTCGTCCCGGACGACTTTAATTACCTGCTGGCCAGGGGTTAAGCTGGCCAGGACTTCCTGGCCCACCGCTTTTTCCCTAACCCGCTCTGAAAAAGCCTTAACTACGCTTATGTGGACATCTGCCCCCAACAGGGAAACGCGAATTTCTTTCAGGTACTGCTCCACCTCTTCCGGGGTGAGCTTTCCTTTACTGGTTAACCTCCGGAAAACCTCCTGGAACTTTGCGCTTAAAAAATCAAACATGGAAGAGGCCTCTCAAATCATTGAGGCTGTTTTCTTCCAGGGTCCCCAAGCCCTGAAGAAAAGAAATGACTCGCTTTTGAATCTCCTCCAATTTCTGCTCGAAGCAAAGCTTATTCTCTAAATCAAGTAAAGCCTGGAAAGACCTTTTTAATAGATCATGAACCCCCTGCCGTGAAATACCCAGCTTTTCCCCAATTTCTTGAAGGCTCAAATCTTGGTCCAAGTAAAGATGCAGCACCTGGCGCTGCTTTTCGGTGAGCAACGCTCCATAAATGCCCATTAACCTGGAAAACTCTTCCCTTTTTAAAAGCATGTCAAGTATTTTTACTTAACAGAAATCAAAAGTCAAGAGAGGAACTTTTCAATGAAGGTTCGGGGATTAAACTCCACTAAATCTTCTAATCCCTCCCCTACTCCCAAGAACTTCACGGGGAGAGAAAGCTCTTTTCGAATGGAAAACACAAAACCGGCTTTAGCGGGAGAATCAAACTTGGTCACAATTATCCCCGTGAGTCCCAAAGCCTCATGATAGCTGTGGGCCTGATTAATGGCGTTTAAACCAGAGTTTGCATCCAATACGAGCAGAACTTCCTCTGGAGCACCTTCTTTTTTCTTGGAGATGACCCTCTTTATTTTTTTTAATTCCTCCATGAGATTCTTGTCCGTATGCTGCCGTCCGGCTGTGTCGATGAGCAAAAAATCAACGTTCCTGCTTTTTGCTCCCTCTAGGGCATCAAAAACAACTGCAGCTGGATCCCCTCCAGTGGGGTATCCAATAAAAGGAAGGTGCAAGCGCTCAGCCCAGATTTGCAATTGTTCTTTCGCTGCGGCCCTGAAGGTGTCGGCACAGGCGAGAAGCACACTTCCCCCCTTTTTTTTCAAATAATGAGCCATTTTGGCAATGGTGGTAGTCTTTCCGCTTCCGTTTACACCTACGAACAGGTATACGGAAGGAGGAGCACTGGAAATTCTCAACTCTGCTCCTGGATTTAACAGGGAGAGGAGATTCTGGGAGAGAAGAGAAAGGGCCTGTTCAGCGCTTTTTATCCCTAAATTCTTGCTTCTCAAAGTATCCAAAAATTCCTCAGCGAGATAGGGGCCGAAATCAGATTCCAGCATCAGGCTACGCAAATTTTCATAATCCTGAGGTCGGAGCTGTGAATTTGCCTGAGAAAGTTTTTGAAAAAATTGCCTAATTTTAGCGGACAAGCTCATCTTTGAAAATGCCATTTTTCAGCAAGAAAACCCGGGCAGCTTGCTGTTCCGCTGCTTTTTTTGTGGTTCCAGACCCCAAAGCACTATGATGTCCCTTGAGGCTTACTTTCACTACAAAAACCCGGGCATGGGGTAGGCCTTTTTCCTCCACAATCTGGTACAGGGGAAGGCTTGAGGCATATTTCTGCGCATATTCCTGAAGAATGCTTTTGTAATCAGCTTGAAGGAGATATGGAGAGCGCAGCTCATCCTGAAATAAAAATAAAATGACCCTTTTTGCCCTCTCGTAACCTTTCTCCAAAAAATAAGCTCCAAACAGAGCTTCCATGGCGTCGGCCAGAATGGAGTCCTTGTTCCTTCCTCCGCTCTTCTCCTCCCCTTTTCCCAAAATGAGCTTCTCGCCCAGATGTATTTCTCGGGCCTTTTTGGCCAGAGATGTCTGGTTCACTAAAGCAGCTCTCCTCTGAGTAAGTTCTCCTTCCGGGCTGTCAGGATAAAGAACGTACAGGGCCTCGGATAAGGCCAGCTCCAATACGGCGTCGCCCAAAAATTCCAGCCTTTCCCACCCTTCATGTGCGTTCTCAGCAGGCAAAGCCGAGGGGTGAGTCAAGGCCTGAGTCAGCAATTTTTTGTTTTTGATCTTCAGAAGCGAGGGAGGTTTATTCTTCCAGACGATCTTTGATGTACCTCACAGCATCGCCCACGGTCTCGATTTTCTCCAGGTCTTCATCAGGAATACGGATGCCAAAAAGGTCCTCTATGGCTTCAGCAAATTCCACCATGTAAAAGGAATCAGCACCCAGATCTTGGAGAAAATAGGCATCCATATGCACCTCTTCAGGATCCACAGCCAATTGATCTACGATGGTCTCCTGCACTTTACGGAAAATTTCCTCTTCATCCATAATTAAACATCTCCTCCTTGAACTGATCTTTCCATTGTATGCTTTAAATTTTCCACAACATTGCTTCTCAGGCAAGTTATAGCTTGCCTGACGGTGCTCGTTACAGCCTTAGCCCGCGAGCGCCCGTGACAGATTAGGACCAGACCGTTAACTCCCAAAAGGGGGGCTCCTCCAATTTCACTGTAATCCAGGCTCTTTTGCATCGAACGCAGCAGGGGCCGGAGGAGAAACCCCCCTGCTTTAAAGCGAAGGCTTCGCTCCATGCCCTGCTTCAGCCTATTGATGATCTCCTCAGCTATACCCTCCATCGCTTTCAAAGCAATGTTTCCCTCGAAGCCATCGCTTAAGAAGATCTCTGCTTTGTCGCTCAAGAGGTCCTTGGCTTCCAGGTTTCCCACAAAGTTCAAGCGCGAATTTTGGAGGAGGCTGAAGGTTTCTTTCATTAACCGATTTCCTTTAGATGCTTCCTCTCCATTGGAAAGCAGTGCTATCCGGGGACGATTAAAGCCAAAATAAGAACTATAGTAGGCATCGGCTAAGAGAGCAAATTGCAGAAGTTGCTCGGAGGAACAGTCCACATTGGCTCCGGAATCTAACAAAAGGACCACTCTCTCTTTTCCGGGTAGAGAGACTACCAAGGGAGGCCTTTTCACGCCGGAGAATGTGCCTAAAATAAGGATGCTCGCAGCCATTATAGCTCCAGTATTCCCAGCAGAAATAAAGGCCTCAGCCTTTCCCTCTTTGACTAGCCTTAACCCCACCTGAATGGAAGAATTCCCCTTCCTTAAGGAGAGGGAAGGCAATTCATCCATTTTTACTAATTCTTCTGCAGGGACAATAATAACTTTTCCCTGATTGAGTCCAAGTTGAGGACATCGCTTCTCCAAAAGTTCTTTTGGTCCCACCAGATAAAACTCAACCGTTTCCTGAAGAGAATTTCTCACACCCTTCAGGATCTCTTCAGGCGCATAGTCTCCTCCCATGGCATCGATAGCCAGGCGATAGGGCATTTACCGCCCTCTCATTTTTTTCTTGTGTTCCTTTACCACAATTTCCATCTTTTTTTCACCATCGTAATACCCACAATGCGGGCAGACCCGGTGTGCTTCCATCAGCTCGTGACAATGAGGACACTCCACCATCTGAGGAGGATCGATTTTGAGATGGGATTGCCTCCTTAAAATTTTAGTTTTAGTTTTCTTCTTTTTTGGGACTCCCAATTCCGTTCTCCTTTCTTAATTAGTATATGATTCATTCCTCTTTGGGGCATTGACAATCCACAAAATTTAAATTGGCACCACAAGTGGGACAAAGCCCACGGCACGATTCACTGCAAAGCGGATTCCAAGGCAGAGAAACCAGGATATTTTCCCTGATAGAGTCTGAAAGGTCAATAGTCTCTCCAGTAAAGAAAAAGGTATTCAGTTCCTCTTCCTGTAACTCCACCTCCCCCTCTTGAGATTGGGGTAGACCTTGCTCATAGTATTCCTGAAAATTTATTTCCAGTTTCTGGGAGAATTTGCTTAAACACCTGCGGCATTCCAGTTCCACTAGCACTTCTAATTCCGCATTTACTACATATTTGTCCCCTCTGAAGAAGAGCCTTATTTTTCCTTTAATTGGCCCCAGAAGGGGCAAATCTGGATATGTATCTGGCTTTATCCAAACTGGGACTTCAATGGAGCTTCCAAGTGTTTTTAAATCCGAGATATTTATGTGCATGCCAGCATCATAAAAAATAAGCGAGGGGCAAGCAAGAGGAGCTTTTCCTAAAAATAGCTAAATTTTTTGTCGCTTGATGCTTACCCTGAGAAAACCTTGAACTAAATAACCAAAGCCCTGAAGCAGGGGCTTTCCAGATTCATTGAAAAAGGATTCAGTCAAAAAAAGGAGGGGCCTACCTTTCTCGATGTTCAAAATATGGACTACTTCATCCGGAGGTAAAACAGCCTCTATTTCATCCAGGGAGTGATCCACACACTCATCGCAGAACTCATAAATAAAATCGAAAACAGAGCCCACCAGATCTTCCTCAGTAAAAGGCCTCTTAATCAAGGAAACCGGAAGATAATCCACAAAGTAAAAAACAGGGGTATCATTGGCCTTCCACAGTTTCTCCACTTTAAGTAGCTTTTCACTGGAAGGGACCTTCAAACGTTCCTGAGCTTCAGGGACTGAGAGAGCCAGAATTTCTTTATAACTGATCAAATGAATGGAAGGCAGATACCCGCAGCCCTTGATCACCTGGTGAAGGTCCTCGATATAGTTGAGATTTAGACCGAAGGAAAAAGCTCTGCGATTGATCCTCGTACCGGCGCCCTGGCGCCGGAATATTATCCCTTCCTTTTCCAGAGAAGCCAGGGCTGCTCTCAGCGTGGAACGAGAAACCCCGTATTTCTGGGCCAGAAAACCTTCAGAAGGAAGTTGCTGAGCGTTCTTAAACTCCCCTTCCATGATCTCCTTAATCAGGCGTTCTTTAATTTGTCCGGACAAGGTAAGCTGGGGTTTAGATCCCTTCATCTTACAACCAAAACAGGGCAGTGAGCATGGTGCACAACTGCATCCGATACTGAACCCAGAAGAAAACCAGCGATTCCGGACATTCCTCGGGATCCAATGACGATCAAGTCAAAGTTCCCCTCTTTGGCAAAATTCAAGATGCAACGAGCAGGATGACCTTCAAGCAGTTTCTGCTCAGCCTTTCCGGGAGGAAACAACCCCACAAACTCATTCAAGATTTCCTTGGCCTCTCTTTGCCTGAAATCTATTAATTCGGGCATCACTTCCAATATTTTTTCCTCACCAGGAGCAGCCGTGGCTACCAAGGTCAGAGGGGGCAGAACGTAAATCAAGAAAGCTTCGGCCTGAAACTTTTCTACAAGCTCCTTAGCTATGAACACAGCCTTTTTTGATTCCTCAGAGCCGTCAATCGGCACCAAAATTTTTTCAAACATGGTCCTCACTTTTCTTTAGGGTAAAAACCCGGATGTTAAATCTAAATTATATAGAAAAATTATTTTGCAAGCTATCTGCTATACTAAATTAGAAATGGCGGAATGGAACGAGCTTCAGCCGGACGAGCTCTTAACCTGGTTTGATTTCTTGATCCCTTCTTCCGGGAGAGGCCTGGACTTAGGGAGCGGATCAGGAAAAAACGCCCTGTATTTGGCCTCCAAGGGTTTAGAAATGCAAGCCGTCGATATTTCCCGAAAAGCGTTGAGCCTTCTCAAGGAACAAGCTCAAATTCTGAAACTCAATGTGCAAACATTTCGACAGGATATTTTTCAATTCCCAATTGAAGAAAATAAATACGATGTAATCCTCTGTCTCTGGTCCTTAATGTTTTCCGCAACCGAGAAAATACAGGAAATCTCCCGAAAAATTATTGCTGGTTTATCTCCAAACGGGCTGCTCTTTGCTTCAGCATATACTGTCCGGGATCCCAGCTACTTTTCGGCGGAGAGAATGCTAAAAAATATAGGGGAAAGGCTCTTTGAGAGCAGGGACCACAGGTTCCTTTATTTTTTTGCCCCAGGTGAGCTGGAAGGCTATTTCAAGGATTTACAAATCATTTTTTACGCTGAAGGACACTCCCTGGATTTCAAACACTCGTGTTCCCACCGTCATGGATGGGCTCAGCTCATAGCCAGAAAAATTTGAAGTGCCGGGGACCGGAATCGAACCGGTACGGGCTTATCGCCCAGCGGATTTTAAGTCCGCTGCGTCTGCCTATTCCGCCACCCCGGCAATTTCAAGATTAGTTTACCAAAAAAATTTGGAGGCGACACCCGGATTCGAACCGGGGGTGAGGGTTTTGCAGACCCTTGCCTTACCACTTGGCTATGTCGCCTCTGGAGCGGGAAACGGGACTCGAACCCGCGACCCTCAGCTTGGGAAGCTGATGCTCTACCTACTGAGCTATTCCCGCTTTTTCAATCATTATTCTAAGCAGTGCGAGAACGTATGGTCAATAGAAATTTTTCTTGAGAAAAAACACTTTTTCAAAGTTCTGGTGGACCGGCAGGAATCAGACAAACAAAGAGAAGAGGTCCATTTCCAGTGTTTTGAATTTGATGCTCTTCGCCTCCCGGAATGAAAATAGCTGTGCCCGCTTTCACTGGAACTAATTCTCCATTTCGGAGTACTGCTCCCTCCCCTTCATGTATGAATATTTCGTGTTCCCAATCATGTGTGTGTCGCACTGTAAAACCACCAGGGCTCACCTGGAAAAAGCGCATACAAAAATTGGGAGCACCATCCCTTTTTCCAATCAGTACGCTCCCCTTAACCCCTTTTGCCGGACCACTGTCGAAAATAGTGAATTCATTATCTTGATAGTGAAGAATTTTCACGCTCTCTCTCCCTTGCATCTTAGTAATTTTCTTGCCGGATTAATTCAGATACAAAAGTGGTGCCGAGGGGCAGAATCGAACTGCCGACACGAGGATTTTCAGTCCACTGCTCTACCAACTGAGCTACCTCGGCAATGGCGGGGTCGACGGGAATTGAACCCGCGATCTCAGGCGTGACAGGCCTGCATGTTAGACCGCTACACCACGACCCCGCGCATCGTTATGATAGCAAAAAACTTTTCTGAGTGTAAATAGAGCCTGTACGGGCCAAAGCCAAAACCCGAATTGGCAATACGAACTAAACCAGGCCCTGAGCCAGCATTGCTTGGGCCACTTTCTGGAATCCAGCAATGTTTGCCCCGACCACTAAATTCCCGGGCGCACCGTATTCTTCAGCGGCGTTTTTAGAAGTAGCGTAGATATCCACCATGATTCTGTGCAATTTGCGATCTACTTCCTCAAATGGCCACATCTCCCTCTGGGAATTCTGAGCCATTTCCAGACCGGATGTAGCTACACCTCCAGCATTCGCAGCTTTGGCAGGGCCGAAAGAAACTCCGGCTTTAAGAAATTTGTCAATGGCATCCAAAGTGCAGGGCATATTAGCCCCTTCCCCTACAGCTAGAACGCCGTTCTTGATCAAGGTCTCTGCAGCATTTCCATCCAATTCGTTCTGGGTGGCACAAGGCAAAGCGATATCGCAGGGAATGTTCCAGATCCCGGCGCAACCTTCCTGATAAGTAGCGGAGGGTTTATAGTTCAAGTATTCCTTGATTCTCTTGTACTCTACCTCTTTGATCTGCTTAATCACCTGGAGATCGACCCCGTCCTTGTCATAGATGAAGCCATTGGAATCTGACATAGCTACGACCTTAGCCCCTAACTGGGTTGCTTTTTCGTGGGCGTAAATGGCTACATTACCGGAGCCGGAGATGACCACAGTTTTTCCCTCAAAAGAGGTTTTACGGTCTTTGAGCATTTCGTCCACAAAGTAAATCAACCCATAGCCGGTAGCCTGAGTCCTCACCAGGGAACCTCCATAGGAAAGGCCCTTCCCGGTAAGCACTCCGGTGAAGCGGTTCGTCAACCGTTTCCACTGGCCGAACATGAAGCCAATTTCCCGGCCACCTACCCCGATATCTCCTGCGGGAACGTCGGTGTCCTCTCCAATGTGACGGAAGAGCTCGTTCATAAAGGACTGGCAGAAGCGCATGATCTCAAAATCAGATTTTCCCTTAGGGTCAAAATCAGATCCACCCTTAGCTCCTCCCATCATCAAACCGGTAAGGGAGTTCTTGAAAATTTGTTCAAAGGCCAGGAATTTAATGATGCCCAAATACACTGAGGGGTGAAACCGGATTCCGCCCTTGTAAGGACCAATAGCAGAGCTAAATTGAACTCTGAAGCCTCGGTTGACATGAACTCGGCCTTGATCGTCTTGCCAGGTGACGCGGAAAATCACTTGCCTTTCCGGTTCCACAAGCCTTTCTAAAAGACCAGCTTCCTCATACTCAGGATGTTTGGCTAATACTGGCTTAATGGATTCCAAAACCTCGAAAACGGCCTGGTGGAATTCGGGTTCTCCGGGATTCCTTTTCTTTACAATCTCGAAAACTCTTTCTGCATAATCTTGGCTCATTTCATGGTCCTCCTTTGACATTGGCATACCCAAAAATCCTTCAAAATTATACCAGATAATTTTTGTAAATATATCCCTATAAAAATATTTTTCACGCAAATGAAAGAGCCATTGCCCTAAAGATCTGGAAGAAAAGATTGAGAAATTATTGACCCGCTGAACCAGATCCCTCTGAAGGGCGGTCAAGAAAAGCCAGGGCCCTCTCTCTTTCCCCGTCCATCAAGACAGTGACCGTATGGCCCTCCTTAACTTTTTCCACGGGGATTACCCTGATAACCCTTTCAAGAGAGCCAATGCCTGGTACTAACCTTTTTACAATATTTGGGGAATTCTTGAAAAAGTCCTCGTTGAAAAACACCTGCGGGTCATCCGGGTAAAGTGGAAGGTAGTGAATTTCAGCTTCCACCAGGTCCTGAAAAAAGTGAGTGCCGAAAGAGATCTCCGGAAGATAATCCTTCTTCCTTTTAGCAATTTCGATGATCATGGCGGTGTTGTTGATCTGACTGTAGCCCACTCGAACTCCTAACTTGATGTCTCCTCTGCTTCCCCACCTTCCCGGCCCCATCAGGATAAACTTTTTTCGAGGAAGCTTGGAGTTCAAGTCGCCAATTATCCTTCCCACTTCGAGCAGTTCCTCGAAAGAGGAAAGGGCATAATATTCATCTGGGTCCACGTACACCAAGAACTCAATACCTTTAACGGCCCCGGTGGTTATGAATTTATTAGCAGTAAAAAGCCGATTTTCAGGTGGCACATTTTCGGGAATGACAACGTGGGTAATGCTTCCAGAAAGGCTCTGCGGCCTGCACTGCAGAAGATATATCCTGTGCAAATCGCCATCACAGGCAAATTCCACATCCACCGGCCAGCCAAGGGCTTCCTGAAGAATCGTCAGGATACTTCTAATCTGTGGTACAAAGGGACTCTGAGAAATCAGCCTGCTAAAGGTGATCACCGGCCTGCCCTCTTTCAGACGGAAAAAGTTGCCCACAGGCTGAAAAAGTTGATCATCCTGATAAATGGAAATTAGATAAGAAAGATATGGTAGCTCCTCCCCTACTTCCTGGATCAGCCTCTCCACTGGAACAGTCTCAAACCTCCGTGTTTCCAGGTTAATTAAATCCACATTTTTCTGAGAGTACCAGTAAATCTCATCAGGGCTGACATTAATTCGCAAGCTGGGTTGCCCCGGGCTGAACATGAAGGGGTAATCATTCGTCATGCGATCCACAGCCCTGGTCCCTAATCCCATAACCATGCGCACAACTCCGTCTTCCCGTTTGATCCGGGGAGACCACCGGAACTCGTTATGGCTGAAAGCGACACCAGCAAAAGCAGGGAAGAAGTACTTTCCCGCCCTTCTTCCCACAACCTCCTGTATCAAAATGCCCATCTCTTCATTGAAATCGAGCAGTCCTCTTTCTCTGCGATACTCAATGGGATCAGGGCCAAAAACGCTGGCGTAAATTTCCTCAATGGCGTCAATTAAGGCCTCCAGCCTTTCCTGTTTGGTGCCTTTATTGGCCAGAAAGAGGCTCTTGTATTTACCAGCGAAAGCTGATCCCAATGTATCCTCAAGCAGGCTGGAGGAGCGAACCACTATGGGTCGATCCCCAAAATCTTCAAGAACCAGGTTGAGACCAGCTACGATTTCCGGGGGCATGGCGGAATTTTTAAAGATCTGTTCCAAGTAAGGGTATTCCTGCCTGATCTCCATGGGATTCCTGTATTTGATCGTGGGAAGCTCCTCAAGGGCGTTGAAATGAAGGAAATCTATGATACCATCCGAGGTCAAAAACCAGGTCTTGGGAACGGAAAGATTGCGCAGAGCAATATTGTCCTTTTTGGCAGCCATTAATATCTGTTGGGCCCGGAATAGCCCCGCAGCTTTTCCACCCAGCTTACCATTTCCCTTTCCCGGACCGATAGTGTGGGTCAGAATTTCGTAAAAATCGGGAATCGAGCAATATTTCTTGGTAACGTTAATGTAGTCTAAATCCTCACTGAAGAACCTTCTGATCAGGGCTACCTTGATTCCTACATTCTCTTCGGGGGTTAAAGAGTTCAGGGCATCAGGCATTCTGGAAAATCTGATTAAAGCGTTTTTGATTTCTTCCAGGGGGATGTCTCTTTTTTCTGCAGCCATAGTCAGAAAGCGAGTTTGCTCATTCTTCAACCACCTCTCCACGAGCTTGGTAATGGTCTCCGGCGGCAACCTTTCCGCAGCTACTTTGAAGACCTCGTCAATAAATTTCTCAAGGAGCTCCGGGCTTAACCTGGGGAGAGGCTCATTTTCGCTATGTACAAGATTCTTTTCCGGCCGGGAAGAGTTTAAGCTCAACTGCTGCATCAAATCCTTAATTTCCAGGATATTGCATTTAAAAAGATAGTTCATCATCCTGCGCCCTATCCTTTCCAGGAGAGTGGGATTAGAGGCGCGCAGGAGATCGATGAAAACCTGCCACTCCGGCTTAGGCGAAGTTATGCTCATTTCATTCCCTCTGGCTTTAATATTACTCCCTGGCACTTCCTACCGTCTATCTTTACCGTGAATGGGTATTCGAAACGCAAAAGTTTCAAATGCTCAGTTTCTGTGAAAGTCGGGCAATTATCCAGAAAATCGTAATCCAGAAACGATTCCTCGGGCTTCTTTGAAACCGTAAAATAACCGATCCTTAAGGCGGAAAGATTGTGGAAAAAGTGCGACCCCTGGGAAGGTTCCACGTCCAGGTTCTTCAAAGGGGTCTCCACGATTGCCTTCACCCCACTAATTTGTTCCCACCTGACCGGGATTCCCAGCCAGGGATCTGCTGATCCCCATCTCCCTGGTCCAATCAGGATGTAGGGTCTTCCTTCTCGGCGCAAATGTTCATTTAAGGTTCCCACTTCCTGAGCGATGCGCGCGCTCTTTGCCTGATCATAATTATCCTGCTTCACAACTATCACATCTTTTACATTATCTATGATCCCGTTCCCTAAGACCTTCTGGCTAAAACAGAAAACCTTCTCAGGAGGTATGCTTTGGAGATCGATTTCTACAAATTCTCCTCGCCCCACCATGGGTCGCAGCTGCAAAAAACCAAAATAGGCAGGGAGAACCCCATCCGGGTTTAGACTGCAGGCAAACTCGATCTCTACAGCGGTACCCATAGCTTCTCGGGCTAGATCAAGCAGAAAGACGAGAATTTGGGAGAGAGGAAAAAGGTTGTTCTTCAAAATATGAGCGAAAGTCAGCGCCCTGGCTCCCGTTTTTAAAAGGCCATCATAAAGGCGGTCCTCGTCCTGGGAATAGGTGGAAACGAGATATTTCAGCACGCCATCCTTTTCAGCCTCTTCCAGAGATAACTTCAGGAGATATTGATCCTCTTCTGTATATGCTTTTGTGGCTAAAGGCTGCATGTTGATACAATAAAAGTGCCTTTGAGATTGAGCTATCAGTTCTTCTATATTGTTAAAACTTTGGGGAATTCTGGGATATTTGGGGATAAAGGTGAATGAGGCCTCGCCCTCGACCACGGTTTTGCCCAGGCCTAAGGCGATATTGGCCACCCCATCTTCCGGCTTTGCCCCTCCGAAAGGGTAATAATTATAGGATTTGGCCACCCCGGAAATATCTGGATAGAAGCGCTTGTCCCGCCTTTGCCCCACGACTTCCTGGACGATCACCGCCATCTTTTCCTCCTGAATTTTATTGTTCGTGGCTTCCAGGTAAGACTTAGCGTTTCGGAAAAAGGTGGAGGCATAAACTAATTTGATGGCATTGACCAGGCTAAGAAACCGGGCATCGAGGTCCAAAAAGCTATTGGGAATCATTTTCGTCAAATAGATCCCCGCAAAAGGGTGATAGAGGGCATCCTCCAGAAGGCTAGAAGAACGAATCGCCAGGGGGGTTCTCACTTCCCGAATGAAGTTTCTTAGATCACCGAGAACTGTGGGAGGAAGGGAAGCGTTAATAAAAGCGTTGGCAATGCGGATATCTGATTTTTCCTCGTAAGCCATGAGCGTGAGTTTATTAGTCTCTAAGAATTCGTCAAATATGTCTGTGCCCAAAACCAGGGTTCGGGGAATCTCAATTTTCACTCCTGGAAATTGAGCGCGTTCCAGGTTTAAAGAAAGCACCTTATCGAAAAAAACTAAACCCCGCGCTTTTCCTCCCAAGGATCCCCCGCCCATGCGACAGAAATGCCACTGGTCAACGCTGAACCTCCTTGAATAGGGGACTACCTTGCCTACTTGCTTTTTTACCCTATCTTCATTTAGCAGGCTCGATAGCTTTTGGCGGAAATCCTCTGGATTCTTTAAACCTTGAAACTCAGAGCCCTCTAAAGCCGAGGCTAATTGAAATTCTGTTCGCACCAAGAGCCACCTTCTCAGGCAACCCCTTTTATAGCAGGAATAAATTGATTCTGGTGGTAAGGTGTCAATCACGTAAATCAGGCTCTGCAAGGAGGGTATTCTGGCGATCTCCTTCTCGTTATTGCCCCTGAGAACTAAATCTCCGAATCCAAACTTCTCGAAAAGTATTGGGCGCAGGTTAAAGACCAAGGATGGCGAGTTTTTCAGGATCAGATCAGCATCCAATTCTTTAGCCCAACCTGTTACCGAATTCTCCGATGACTGCAGGATAATGGGTAAATGAGGTTCTTGGGAGCGAATATATTTGATCAACTCGTATCCCGCCGTTGGGCTCTCCTGCCCGTTCTGGGGAAAGCTGGCATCACTAATAACTCCCAGAAAGTGACCTTTTAATTTCTTGTAAATACTGAGCGCTTCCTCGAATGTAGTGGCTAGATGAAGTCGGGGCCTTCCTCTCTGTCGAATGACCTTTTCCTCAAAGGGGAGTTTTTCTTCCAGGAGGCTGGCGGTGAGTTCCCAGAGCATTTCGTAGAGCAAATTTAAATACGAGGAGTAAAAATCGGGGGAATCCTCAACCAGAAGCAAATTAGGGATCCCAGCAAGGCTTACATCGTGTTCCGCATTGAACTTATCCTCTATTAACTGGACAATCCCCACAATCAGACGGCCATCGCCCTGCCAGAGGAAAATCTCATCGAAAGCATCCTTTCTTTGGGCTTTAATCAAGGAGAAGACTTCTGGGCCATTAAAAGCCAGAGCGACCACAGGCATTCCCTGATGAAGCCGCTTCATATGCTCCGCAAATCTTAGAGCCTCTTTATCAAAGGAGCGAAGAACCAGGATTACTAAATCGAAAGGGGAGGAAGCAGCTAATTCTTCCGCTTCTTGGTAAGAAGTTGCGAGGTATATAGTGGGGATATAGCCCAGGTCCCTCTGTTTATAAACAGTGTTCAAGAGATGGGAAAGCCTGCCATCCTCTTCCAGAATGAAGTAGTCGTAGGGACTGGAAACCAGGAGCACCTGTTTTACGCGGAAGGGCATCAATTCAAAAAATTTGGCGTAATAGGGGTCTTTGAAAAAGGAAGGTGCAATTTTGGAATCTGAAGTTTCAGGTAACCTGGCGCTCATCCCTTCCAAAATTTAGCCTCACTCCCCCTCCTTTCGTTTTACCGTTGGAGATAAGCGGTTCTCTTTTAAATCCAACCACGCCACTTGCAGGCCTCTACGACCCTCTGAATCGCGATGATATAAGCGGCATCGCGCATATACAGTTTTCTTTCGCGGGCTAAAGCAGACACCTGCAAGTAAGCTTCGGTCATCTTGGTATCCAGCTTGGAGAGAACCTCATCCTTGGTCCAGAAATAATTCATGTTGCACTGAACTTGCTCAAAGTAGCTGCAGGTTACCCCTCCAGCGTTTGCCAGGAAGTCCGGAATTACAAAGATCCCCTTCTCCTGGATTATTTGATCAGCTTCTGGAGTGGTGGGACCGTTAGCGCCCTCCACTATGATTTTGACTCGAGGAGAAATCCTGGGGGCGTTATCCCCTGTTATCTGATTTTCCAAAGCTGCGGGAATCAGAATGTCCACATCCTGCTCAATCCAGGCGTTTCCATCAAGTACCTCGTAACCCAGCTTTCTGGCCTCTTCTTTGTTGATTTCTCCAAAACGATTGGTGATTTGGAGCAGTTGCTTCAGATCAATTCCCTCTTCCTTATAGTAAGTATAGGCCTTCTGATCCTCCTGGTTCCAACAGGAAACACAAACTGGGGTACCTCCGTACTGAGAATAAAGTTCCACAGCATAGCGCGCGACGTTGCCAAATCCCTGGAAAGAGGCTCGAGTCTTTTTAATGTCAATCCCCATCTCGCTTAAAGCCTCTCTCAGTACGTAAACCACTCCGTATCCCGTGGCTTCCGTGCGTCCCAGGGAACCTCCCATGCCCTGTGGCTTCCCGGTGATGACGCCGGGGAAGCGTCCATTGTGAATTTTCTCGTACTCGTCCATCATCCAGACCATGTGCTGCCCGGAAGTCATTACGTCAGGGGCAGGAACATCAAGATATGGTCCAATATCGTAGGCTACCTGCCTTACCCATCCACGGCAGAGGTTCTCCTGTTCCCTTTCAGAAAGGTGGTGGGGATCGCAGATCACTCCGCCTTTCCCTCCTCCCAATGGAATATCGACTACAGCGCACTTCCAGGTCATCCACATGGCCAGAGCTTTCACGGTGTCAATCGTCTCCTGAGGGTGGAACCTGACTCCCCCTTTGCATGGACCCCGAGCATCATTGTGCTGGACCCTGAATCCCTGGAAAACTTTCACCGATCCGTCGTCCATTTTAACCGGGATTAAAAAGTGATACTCACGCATGGGGTTTCTCAGGAGATCTCGGGTTGCCTGATCCAATCCTAAATAATCGGCCACCTTATCAAATTGCTCCTGAGCCATTTTGAAAGCGTTAAATGATTTGTCAGCCATGTTAATGCTCCTTTAAGGTCTTTATTAAAAATATAAATCGGCAACTCGCCGATCAAGGTTTCCAAGATGACATTGTACCGTTTCGCCATTTTTTGTCAAGGAAGAAGTAACCTTTAATTGCTGATCTATTCAGGGATTTAGGATTTCATTTATTTTACATAAGAAATTTGCAAGTTTTAAAGAGCTTTTAAAATAAATTGATTTATAAACCAGATCTCTTCAAGGTTTGCCAATAAATAAAATAGAGCAAGATAATGAAGATCAAAGCCTGGTGGGCGGAGTAGGGATTGAACCTACGACCTCCTGCTTGTAAGGCAGGCGCTCTGACCGCTGAGCTATCCGCCCGCTGATTTAATCTGAGTTGTAAGAAATTTTCCGCTTAATTAACCTACCTTAAAGCCAAAGGCCGTAAGTAATAGTCTCCTTAACGGAGCCATTTAAATTATACGATTTTTCCCCTACTTTTCCTATAAGATGCATGGGAATTTCATTGAATTTCCCTGTAATTTTCCAAGGAAAAGCTCCAAAAGCCAAGGTTAACGAGATTTCAGAGTTTCGAAGATCCTCCGCTCCTTCTACGTGCACCCGTGGAAGATCAAATAGAAAAGCATGCAAAAGATGAAAAAGATCCAAAGGAGTATTTCCTGAGTCTTCTTTCTCATTTCGGTCTCCCCCTTCTGCTCCTCCTTTAAAGGGATTAATTCATATTTTATCCTTTTTCCTTTCCCATCTTGCGGAAATTAGTAAATTTTTAGATTAATCAGGCGTTTATTTTTGATTCAAAGCTTCCCGTCGTTGAATGGGGGAAGACGGTTCCCGGGACACCTGACTTTCCCTTTCCGCTTCTTAAAAGGAGGGAAAACCTCTTAATCAGAAGGAGAGACCCACACCGAGAACCTGATCCCTGGGGACTTCTTTCTCCGGGGGAAGATCAGGGTTTCCAAAGTAGCATAAAGTTGGGAAGAGGGAGCTTCCTGGGCTAAGAGGGCCGCAAGTTCCTTAGGGACGTAGCCTAAAAGACCGGAGCATTCCTTTCCTTCTTTATCTTTCCAGTGGCCGATGACCTCGATGGCGTTCTTTAACTTATTCGATATCAACCCCCAAGGAACTGGAGCGTCTAGCCGTTATA
>Ga0272448_1000434_pt1 | contig 65151 bp, 74 predicted proteins | sample YNPCB0191_FD_202220 | JGI IMG/M metagenome (GOLD analysis project Ga0272448, IMG submission 202220) | Hot spring sediment microbial communities from Yellowstone National Park, WY, United States - YNP-CB-019-1 | ecosystem: Environmental > Aquatic > Thermal springs > Hot (42-90C) > Sediment... | reverse complement strand
ATCCCTATGTGATGAGGGAGGTATATGAAAAAACAAAGCCATATCCGACTCATGAAGGTGCAATGAGCCTTATAGAAGATCAAAAAATTCGTCAGGACCTGGATAATTATGCAAGAGAAGTAAGAAGCCTCTATCAGAAGGTATGGGAGGAGGATATCAGCAAGGGGTTGTGGAGTATGATGAGGGAGGAAACAAGGAAAAAGAGAGCGGGTGAAAAGGTAGATTAGTTGTAAAAACAGGGAACAATTATGTGCGAACAGGAGAAAATACTGAATATAAATAAGCCATATGGAATGAGTTCCTGTGGTGTGACAGAGTACATTAAAAAAAGATTTTTTCCCGGGCAGAAGGTTGGTCATGCAGGTACCCTTGATCCCTGGGCAACAGGTGTGCTCCTGGTATGTGTTGGAAAGGCAACAAAAAAAGTCTGTGAGTTAATGGAGTTGGAAAAAGAATATGAAGGGGAGATGGTTCTTGGTATTTCAACCGATACCCAGGATGCTGCAGGAAAGGTGGTTAAAAAAATAAATGCACAGAATATTGGAAAGGAAGAAGTAGAGAGGGTATTTGAGAAATTCAGAGGAGAAATTCTTCAAACACCACCAATGTATTCAGCATTGAGATATAAGGGCAAAAGGCTCTATGAACTTGCCCGCGAGGGCAAGGTGGTGGAAAGGCAGCCCAGAAGAGTAAATATTTATGAGCTGCGAATTCTGAAATTCATTCCTGGAGACTACCCGGGGGTTAAATTCAGGGTTGTATGTTCAAGAGGGACATATATCCGTACACTGGTTCATGAAATTGGCGAACTTCTTGGTTGTGGTGCTCATCTATCCAGTCTTACAAGAACCAGAATCGGGGATTTTTCTATTGAAAATTCTATCGATCTTGAAAGGATACATCTGGAATATGGAAATAATTCGCGGATTGAGCAGGGTTAAAACTTGCTACAAAAAATGTATTCTGACAATAGGAGTTTTTGACGGACTTCACAGGGGGCATCAGAAGATAATAAAGGAAGTGGTGAGGTGTGCCCGTGTGTTTAAGAGAAAAAGCGTAATTATAACATTTGAATCTCCTTTAGCCAGCGATTCTATGTATCTGTCCCGGTCTGAAGGTAAACACAGAATAGGATTATTGCTTTCCACCCCACAGGAAAAGATAGAAATCTTGAAATCTTTTAAGCCGGATTTATTGATAATTTTAAGATTTTCAAAGAATCTTGTTAATATTTCTGCTGAAGAATTTGTAAAAAAAATCGTTTTGAATCTCGCCCCTTCCCAGATTATAGTAGGGACCAATCATACCTTTGGAAAAGGAGAGAGAGGAAATCCTTCTCTTCTAAAATCACTGGGTAAGGTTTATGGTTTTAAAGTGAGGATTTTTAATCTTAAGAGGTCAGAAGGAGAAGCAATAAACAGTACAGAAATTAGAAAATTGATCCGGAAAGGAGATGTGCGTAAAGCGAATTTTCTTCTGGGAAGATATTTTTCTGTTCAGGGAAGGGTGATAAGAGGAAGTCGCCGTGGTACTTCCCTGGGTTTTCCAACCGCAAACCTTAAGGTTCACCCGCTCAAAATAATCCCGATGAATGGAGTTTACGCCGGTCTGGTCAGGGCTGGGAAGAATCTCTACAGGGGTCTTATAAATGTTGGGTGTCGTCCAACCTTTACTAAAGGCAAGGGAAAACCCAGAATTGAAATTTTTCTTCAGAATTTCAGAGGCAACCTTTACGGTCATATTATAAAGGTAGAATTTGTAAAAAGGATAAGAGATGAAAAAAGGTTTTTGACCATACCTTCATTAAAGAATCAGATAGAGCGAGATTTAAGAAAGGCTAAGGCGATATTATCCTGCGTTCGTCATTTCTAAGCCAGTATACCTAGCAAGGATTGAATAGAAAGGTGTAGCAATTATTTCTGGAAGAATAAGGAGGAAGATATGGCAATTCCGAAAGACAAGAAGAAAGAGATTATCCAGGCACATAGACTTCATTCAAAAGATACAGGTTCTCCTGAAGTGCAGGTAGCCCTTCTTTCACAGAGGATAAATCGCCTGGAGGAACACTTCAAGATTCATAAAAAGGACTTCCATTCAAGAAAGGGGTTGCTTAAACTGGTTGCCCAGAGGAGAAAATTCCTCAATTACCTGGAACAGAAGAATAAAAAAAGATATACAGAATTAATTAAAAAACTGGGACTCAGAAGGTAATAGAAATAAGGAGGAAAATTTGGAAGGTGAAGTAGTAAGGGAAGAAATAGATATAGGAAACAGAAAACTGATTATTGAAACAGGGAAGATAGCAAAACAGGCACATGGTGCGGTAACCGTGAGATATGGAGATTCTATGGTACTGGTTACAGCGGTAATGTCGCCAGAAGTTAAAGAGGATACTGATTTTCTTCCCCTGCTTGTGGAGTACAGAGAAAAGGCATACTCAGCTGGTAAGATACCGGGTGGATTTTTTAAAAGGGAAGGCCGCCCCAGCGAAAAAGAAATAGTGAATGCACGACTGATAGACCGTTCAATACGTCCATTGTTTCCCCGTCTTGCAAGAAATGACATTCAGATTACAGTGAATGTACTTTCAACAGACCAGATTAATGACCCTGATATCCTGGGTATTATTGGTGCATCGTCTGCACTCGGTGTTTCCAGTATACCCTTTCCCAGTCTCATAGGTGCTGTGCGCATAGGGAAGGTGAATGGAAATTATATAATCAATCCTACATATCAGCAGCTGGAAGAGAGCGATATGGATTTGATTGTCAGTGCTACAAAAGAAGCAATTGTGATGATTGAGGCAGGGGCAAATGAAGTTTCCGAAGATGATATCATAAGAGGGATAGAGTTTGCCAGGGAAAGTATCAATAAGATTATTCAATTACAGGAGGTTCTGGTTCAGAAATCTGGAAAGCCAAAAGGAGAGTTTATTGTTGAAGAGGTTGACCCTGAGTTCAGAAAAAAAATTGTAGAATTTTTAGGCAATCGCGTAAAAGAAGTTTTACTTTTTCCTTCCAAAAAAACAAGGTCCGAAGGACTCAGGAAGATTTTTGAAGAATTGAAAAACAATCTTGGGCTTGGCGAAGAACAAGAATTACAGGCAAAGATAATATTTGAAGATATTCAAAGAGAAATTGTGAGGGAAATGGTGCTGGATGGTAATAGGTTAGATGGGAGGAAGCCCTACGAGATTCGTCCTATAACCTGTGAAGTTGGTGTTCTGCCCAGAACCCATGGCTCAGCACTTTTTACAAGAGGTGAAACGCAGAGTCTGGTGGTAACCACGCTGGGTACGGCTGAGGATAAACAGATTATTGATGATATAGAGCTGGAGACTGAAAAAAGGTTTATGCTTCACTACAACTTTCCTTCCTTCAGCACAGGAGAAGTCAAGCCTGAAAGGGGAACAAGCCGCAGGGAGATAGGACATGGGGCACTGGCGGAAAGGGCCATTACTCCAACCCTTCCTTCTGAAGAAGAATTTCCATATACTATTCGTATTGTATCCGATATTCTGGAATCAAATGGTTCATCCTCTATGGCAACCGTTTGTGGCGCAAGCCTTTCCCTTATGGATGCAGGTGTTCCGGTCAAACGAGCTGCAGCAGGAATAGCAATGGGTCTGGTTAAAGAAGGTGATGCCAAGGTAATACTTACCGATATTGCGGGCATGGAGGACCACTTTGGTGATATGGATTTTAAGATAGCAAGAACACAGAAGGGAATTTCTGCCCTTCAGCTTGATCTGAAAATAGACGGGGTGGACACAAATCTTTTAAAAGAAGTTATGACACAGGCAAGGGAAGGGATATTGTTTATCCTGAATAAAATGAACCAGGTGATTTCTAAACCGCGTAAAGATATTTCCATTTATGCCCCCAGGATTTACATCTGCAACATAGATCCCAAGAAGATAGGAGAACTCATAGGTCCTGGTGGAAAAACCATCAGGTCTATTATTGATGAGACAGGGGTAAAGATTGATGTAGAGGATGACGGGAGGGTATTGATTTCATCAACCGATGAGAAAAAGGCAAAGGAGGCGCTGGAAAAGGTTAAATCTATCACAGCAGAGGCTGAAATAGGAAAGATTTATACCGGAAAGGTTGTGCGCGTTGTAGATTTCGGGGCATTTGTAGAGATTTTACCGGGAAAAGAAGGGCTGGTGCATATCTCTCAGATAGGAGACAAATATGTAGATGATATAAGGAAGGTTATAAAGGAGGGTGATGAGATTCTTGTAAAAGTAATAGACATTGATTCTCAGGGAAGGATAGTACTGAGTAGAAAACAGGCTTTACGTCAAATGAAAGAAGCGTAGATATCCATGGAAAATTATTGTGAAAAAATATTGTGCAATGGATTGAAAATCTTAATGGAAGAAATGCCCTCTTATTCAAGTGTATGTATAGGGGTATGGATAGAACAGGGTTCCCGCCGGGAGAATTCAAACATAAATGGCATTTCTCATTTTATTGAACATATGCTTTTCAAGGGCACTACTTCCAGATCCAGTTCTGAAATTGCTCTTGCACTGGATCGCGTTGGAGGAAAGTTAAATGCTTTTACAGGCAAGGAATTTACCTGTCTCCATGCCACTGTTTTAAAAGAACATTTAGATCTGGCATTAGATCTTATTTCAGATCTTTTGTACAACTCACTTTTTACAGAAGAGGATATACAGAAGGAAAAAGAAGTTATAATTGAAGAGATCAATTTATATGAGGATACCCCTGCTGAATATATTAATGATTTGTTTGCTCAAACAATATTTCCATCCCATCCACTCGGACAGCCCATTATGGGAAAAAGAGAAATAATCCGGGATATTAAGAGGAATCAGGTGGTTGACTATTTCCATGCAAATTATAATCCCGGCAGGTTTATTGTTTCTATAGCTGGCAATATCAGTTTTGAACAGGCTGAAAAAAAGATAAGTTCCTTTTTCAAAACTGCATCTCAGTCTTCGGAGAAAAGCACACCTCAAGAATTTCTTACCACTCCTCAATTCAAATCACAGATAAAAGTGTTTAAAAGAAAGTTGAATCAGGTTCACTTATGCCTGGGTATTCCAGCCGTATCCCAGCAGAATGAAAAACGTTATGCCTTTTCCATCTTTAATCTGGTGTTTGGGGGAGGAATGAGTTCAAGACTGTTTCAGAATATAAGAGAAAAATATGGATTGGTCTATGCTATTTCTTCATATCTGGTTTGTTTCTATGATACAGGATATCTGAGTGTTTACGCTGGCACAGAACATGCAAATCTGGAAAAAGTGATTCAACTGATCCTGGAAGAAATGAAGAAACTGTGTGAAGAAGGCATAACACAGGAAGAGTTGAATATGGCAAAGGGGTATTTCAGGGGTAGTTTGGTTTTATCAATGGAGAGCACAGAAGCCAGAATGTCAAGGCTTGCCACTTCCAGGATTTATTTAGACAGGATCGTTTCTATGGATGAGATTCTTGAAAGGATTGAAGGGGTAAGTCTGGAAGATATTAAAGATATAGCAAGGGAATACTTAACCAGGGAAAACATTTCAATTACAGCTTTAGGATCGAATCTACAAGAGGAAAGAATAGGAAAGCTTGTTCAGAAGGTAATGAGATGAAAAAGGTAAGAATATTGATACAGAAATTAAAAAAAGATGTCCGCGTTCCCGGGTATATGACAGAATACGCCAGCGGGATGGATTTGTATGCAGCTGTAAAAAAACCTGTGGTGGTAAAACCTCTTGAAAGGGTACTTATTCCTTCTGGCATTGTGGTTGAAATTCCTGCAGGATACGAGATTCAGATTAGACCACGCAGTGGTCTGGCATGGAAATATGGAATTGGAGTTTTGAATAGTCCAGGGACAATTGATTCGGATTATCGTGGAGAGGTCAGGGTAATACTTATAAACCTATCCAATACTCCTTTTACCATTACACCCGGTATGCGCATTGCCCAGATGGTGCTGAGCAGAGTGGAGCATGGTATAATAAAAGTAGTAAAGAAGCTTAACCCCACAAAAAGAGGCAGCAGAGGCTTTGGTCATACAGGTACATAAAGGAGGTGGCCATGGTCAACAAAATTGGGGAAGTAGCAGGAAAAATCTGGCACTATCTAAATGAAAAGGGCGAGACTTCCTTAAACAGGTTGAAACTGGCAATCAAAGAGAAAGACAGGTTGTTTCATATGGGCATAGGCTGGCTTGCAAGAGAAGATAAGATTAATTTCACCAGGGGCGAGAAAATGGGCGAATTAAAAGTTTCTCTTAAGAAATAATGGTAGCCGATATATGAAAATTACCCGGGAAAAACCAAAGATAAAATCTGAAATTTTGGCAGTTGTAATTTTAGGGATTTCAATCTTTCTATTATTGAGTCTGATTTCCTTCCGTCCTTCTGATTTTCCTCTTGTACAATACCCTCCGCCCTCATCTGTAAAAAATTATGGAGGATGGCTGGGGGCTTATATAAGTGGAATATTTATTTATCTGTTCGGTCTGGGAAGTTATGTAATGGTCGGGATAATTGGAGCAATAGGATGGAACAAATTGAAGGAGAAAAATATCACCCGTTCCAGCATAGCTGGTATGCTGATTTTATTGTTTATTTCCTGCACGCTTCTGAATAACCTGAAGATACAATGGAATGTTTTATTCTCCGGTACAGGTGGACTGATTGGCAAATTTTTTGCCGATATATGTGAGAGATATCTTGGCAGCGTAGGTAGTTATATAATCCTGGGCATATTTTTCTTGCTGTCCATATTGCTTACTACAGAAATCTCCTTAAAGTCTTTTAGAAAAGTAAAGGAGAAGGGGGAACCTTTGACTGTTGTGCAGGAACCGAGAGAAACGCAGCCCGGAATAATTTCAAGCACTGCACCGGAAGAACCTGTTATTGTTGAATCCAGGGGAAAGACCAGACTACTGCAACCCCATTTTGAATTTATGGATGAGCTTTATGAACCTCCACCTCTGGACCTGCTTGCAGAACCAAAAGAGACCGGGGGAAGTTCAGAGGAGGAATTGCTGGAGGATGCGAAGATATTAGAAGAAACATTGAACAATTTTGGTGTTTCTATAAAAGTTGTTCAGATATCAAGGGGTCCTGTAATTACACGGTTTGAGGTTCAGCCAGCACCCGGGGTAAAGGTCTCCAGCATTTCAAATCTTTCTAACGATTTAGCACTGGGATTGTCAGTGCCCAGTGTCCGGATTGAGGCCCCTGTTCCAGGAAAGGCAGTAGTAGGAATAGAAATTCCAAATAAAAAGCCAGGCATAGTTTACCTGAGAGAGTTGATAGAAAACGAATCCTATACCCGGACAAAATCACCCCTGACTTTCTGCCTGGGAAAATCCATAGAGGGCACTCCTGTTGTAGCTGACTTAGAGGGGATGCCCCACCTGCTTATAGCAGGGGCAACGGGTTCTGGTAAGAGTGTGTTTATCCACTCGCTCATCCTGAGTTTTCTTTTTCGCAACAGTCCAGATGCTCTTAAATTGGTTCTCATAGATCCCAAGATGGTTGAGTTATCTGCCTTTGATAATATTCCACATCTCATCCTTCCTGTGATAAAAGATGTAAAGGAGGCCAGTTCTGCAATGAAGTGGGTTGTAAGAGAGATGGAGGATAGATATGATGCCTTCCTTCAAAAAGGAGTTCATGCTATAAGAGAATACAATCAGACAACCCCCAAATTGCCTTATCTTGTAGTAATAATAGATGAACTGGCTGACCTCATGCTTGTCTCTCCTGATATTGAGGATAAGCTTTGTCGTGTTGCACAGATGGGCAGGGCAGTGGGGATTCATCTGGTGCTTGCAACCCAGCGGCCCTCTGTAGATATCATTACGGGTCTGATAAAGGCAAACTTTCCTTCCCGTATTTCATTTGCAGTTTCTACTTCAGTGGATTCCAGGACAATCCTGGATATATCTGGTGCAGAAAAATTACTGGGTAAAGGCGATATGCTATTTTCCCAGACTGGCTCTCTGAAGCCTATGCGTATACAGGGAGCCTTTGTCTCACATGAGGAGGTGAATAAGATTGCCGCATACCTGAAAACCAAATATGGCAGTCCTGATTTTTCTACACAGAGAATACCGGAAGCAGAAGAAGAACAGGGTGCAGAAGAAGACCGGGATGACCAGCTTTTCATAGAGGCAGTAAAAACTGTTATCAGATATCGCCAGGCTTCCACTTCTTTATTGCAGCGCAGGTTAAAGATTGGATATAACCGTGCAGCAAGGATTATTGATGCAATGTACGAAAAGGGTATAATAGGTCCACAGGAGGGATCTAAACCGAGGGATGTACTTGTGGATGAAAGCTATCTGAGAAAAATGTAAGCAGGATTATCTGCATGGAGCAGGCAATGATTTCCATAATTAACAGATTAAAGGAAGCAAGGGAAGAAAAGGGTATACCACTTGAGAAGGCAAGCAAGGATACAAGGATAAGTTTGAAATTTCTGAAAGCTCTGGAAGAAGAAAAATATGAGGTATTTTCTGCAGAAGTCTATCTAAAGGGTTTTATGCGCATATATGCACAATACCTCGGTTTAAATCCAAAGGAACTTTTAGAAGATTATGAGAGGAGCAAGGAGAAATGATTTTATACAATTTTTGTCAGAAGAGACAATTTTTGTCCTTTTTATACAGCAGATTTTAAGAATTTAAGAAAGAATTAAGTTGGCACGTTTCTTGCATTTATAGGAGCAGTCGGGGTTATCCGACATTTTAAGCTCAAAAAGGAGGTGAGCAAAAATGATTGGGTTGAGAGAAAAAGGATTTACACTGGTGGAGATTATGATTGTGGTAGCTATAATTGCAATCCTTTCAGCCATTGCCATACCCAACTTTATGGCTGCCAGGTCAAAATCAAGGGCAAATGCCTGCAAGGCAAACCTCAAGCAAATTGATTCTGCAGTTGAGCAATGGGCTATGGACGCCAGCAAGACAAATGGAGACTCGGTTACGATGACAGAGCTTATTCCTACTTACGTCAAGAAAACTCCTGTTTGCCAGGCAGGTGGCTGGTATGGAGGATTTCCTGTAGGTGTAGATGTATCTGCATGCTCCGCCACTGAGAACGGCGGGCTTTCTGAAGCCAACAGCAAGAACATTTTTATAGTTGGTGGAACTCCTGGATGCAATAAAGGAGCTACTGTTGCTGCCGGTGGTTATCCACATGTTCTCTATTAAGGAGAATTTGCAAGAAAGGGGGCGATTCTGTTTAAGAACAGGGTCGCCCTTTTTATTTATGGAAAATAAAAAAGATAGGGCTATTGCCTTTTATATTTTTATATTTTTTTTGATTTTCTATTTTATTAGCTCAAGCGGCCATTTTTATGCCTCAGATGAGGAGGTTATGTACTTTCTTACGAAATCCCTTGCTACCAGGGGAAGCATTGCCATAGAAGAAGAAAGATGGGCAGGAATCTCAAGTGCCATAGGTAGAGAAGGGAAGGTATATTCCATATCCGGGATAGGGCAGTCTTTATCAGCAATTCCTTTTTATCTTGCAGGTACGGGCATTGCCTTATTTTTCCCGGAGAATAAAGAAAGGATACTGATATTCTCTGTTTCCCTGCTTAACCAGTTTATTACTGCCCTGATCTGTGTGCTTATATATCTCATATTGCGAAAATTTAAATATTCTTCCATTGCTTCATTTTCTACTGTTTCTTTTTATGGAATTTCCACAATTGCATGGCCATATTCTAAGTACTTTTTTAATGTCATCCTTACTTCTTTTTTTCTCCTTCTTGCATTTTCCCTGCTCTGCAACTCTTACAAGGGTCCGGATTTTAAGAAAATTATTCTGGCAGGTTTTGCACTTGCCTGTTCAGTTCTTGTAAGGCCTGAAACAATAATTTTACTGCCGGTTTTTATTTTATATATCTATTCAAGAAAAGATTCTCACCGTATGCGTGCAGTGTGGTGGTTTTCCGGTCCTGTGGCTATCGGAACCCTTCTTGTTCTTTATTATAATTTCATTAGATTTGGAAATATATTTGAAATCGGCTATCCTCAGGATGCAACCTTTTCAACTCCGGTTTTAACAGGGGTATACGGTTTACTTTTCAGCTCAGGGAAAAGCATATTTCTATATTCACCCGTCCTTATTCTTTCTCTTGCACTGCTGCCGGAATTTATCAGGAGACATAAAAATGAAGGAATTCTGGTTATTTTACTATTTTTATTTTCTCTCTTTTTTTATGCCCGTTGGTTCAACTGGCATGGAGGGCGATGCTGGGGCCCAAGGTTTTTAGTGCCATCAACAGCATTTTTAATACTTCCAGCTGTGCAGATTTTTGACCAGCCGCTAAATTCAAAGAGATGGCCAGGGATATTTGCCTTGATACTTTTTATAGCCGGTTTACTTATTCAACTGTCAGCCGTGTTAGTAAATTACAATTCCTATTTTGATATCATTGAAGAAAAGGTAAATATCAATCTGAACAATACTTTTTTTACTCCTGCCTTTTCTCCCGTTTTCTGGCAGGGGAAATTTTTGATATCAATGTTCAAATATAATTTTTCCAGGCTTCCTGATCTCTGGATTTTTCGCATTCCTTCAGGTTCCTGCGTTTTTCTTATAGAATTTCTCGCAGGTACAGCACTATTTTTGTTATTAAGAAAAATACACAAACTCTGTTTCAGCTCTTAATAACTTATTCAGATTTTTAGAACAGGAAGGATTCTATGGCCAGTATCCGCTTTTCCATTTTGTTTCTAATGTTCTTGAGTTTAGCAGGATGTGTTTCCAGAGAAAATATGGTTATTCCTGTGGAAAAAATAGTTTTAACAAATGAAGATGTCGGAGCAGATTATTCTATTATTGTGGATAGAAAAAATACTCTAAAGAGTTTGAAAAAGGTAATTTCTGACCGGATAGCCCTGAGGTCTCTTTACCTGAATGGTTTTATAGAGGTTTATGAAAGAGTGTTTGAGAAAAGGGGTACTGATGCAAATCATCCCAGGGGAATTGCCTATATAGGCTGTACTGTTTCCAGGTACAAAACACCCGGGGGTGCATTGGCGAGATGGCAGCTCATGCCGATACCCAGAGAATGGGGGAATGGCAGGATAACAGAAATGGGTGGCAGGCCATTTGGCGAACGGTTTACATATTTTCAATCACTGATTAGAGTTCCGGAAAAAAATAATATAGAAGAAGCTTATACCTTAGTTTTTGTGTATAAAAATTACAAGGTTTCTGTAACTGTTCAGAGTTCAAAAGGAGAAATAGATTCTTCAGCTCTGTATCCCTATGCTAAAATAATAGAAGGGAGATTGAAAGGGGGAGAAAACAGGAAAATTTAAATTTTTTATCAAAATTGAAGATTTTTATTGACAAATAGAAAAAAATATGATATAATATATACAAATTTCAAAAGGGCTTATCTATCCAAAAAGGTAGAGAAGAAAAGGGGGTTAAAGCCAGGAATTGTCTATATTTATTAAAGAAAAAAATAAAGGTTTTGGGAGGATAAGAAGAGGAGATTGTATAATGTTAATTTGTGCCCTTATTAGAGGGAAGGCATTATTACTATCTCCTTTTTTTATCACGCTACACCTGAGAGTCTGGATTTTGTTTCTTAAGGAGGAAATGCAATGCCCGAGTTCGGGTTCGGACTGGATATAGGAGCTTACAGCATAAAATTCGCCTGCCTGAAAAGAGTGAAAAAGGAAGTGCAACTGGTAGACCTTGCTCTGCAGAAAGGAACAGAGCCTGCAAATATAAAAAGTGATATTGACAGGATTTTGCAGGCAAACAAGCTGAAGGAAGCCGAGATGGTATGCAGTGTTGCCGGACCATCTGTAGTGGTAAGATATGCAGATTTTCCTGATATGTCTGAGAACGAAGTGATGGGGGCTGTGACACTTGAATCTGAGAGGTTTCTTCCTTTCAGGCTTGAAGATGTAAACCTGGACCTGCAGATTTTGAGGGGTGCCCGCGAGACAAAAGGGAAAATGCAGGTGATGATTGTGGCAGCCAGGAAGGAGATAATCAAGAAAAGGCTTGATTTTCTTGAAGCAGGTGCCTGGACCCCTCTTGCAATAGATGTGGATGCATTAAGCATTGCCAACTGTTTTGAACGCGAGGGAGTAACCAGTGCCAATGCTATTGCACTGCTCAATATGGGTGCAGCTTTTACAAATTTGTGTATAATTGAAGAAAATCTGCCATGTTTTACCAGAGATATTCCTGTGGGTGGAAATACCATTACCTCGCATATTCAGAAGAGAATAGGGGTGCCTCCTGAGGAAGCTGAAGAATTAAAAATTAACATAGGACTTGCGACTGAAACAGAAGGTATTGATAAAGAGAAGATTACAAAAGTGAATGATGCAATAAGAGAAATCCTGGAAGTTTTCTTAAAGGAGATTCGTTATTCATTTGATTTTCATCAGAGCCAGGCAAAGGGAAAAATCATAGAAAAGATTTATGTGAGTGGTGGTACAGGAATCCTCAAAAATATAGATAAGTTTTTAAGTGCTGAACTGGGAGCCCCTGTGGAGATCTGGAACCCTTTAAGAATTCTTCCTTCTCCCAAGGAAGTTATAGATAAATGGCAGGCAGTATCTCCTGTGTTTGCTGTAAGTCTGGGGCTTGCCTACAAAGGACTGGAGTATGCTTAAGATAAATTTACTACCTCCTGAATTACGCAGAAAAAAAAGAAAAAAGGTGGTTGTGTTTGAACCCACCCAGACCTTTTTGATTCTTGTGGTGGTCTGTGAACTTCTTGCTTTTACGGGCGTATACTTGATGATTAATACAACAGCAGGCAATAAACAGAAGGAATTGAATGCTATAAATGCTGAGATAGAAAGGTTAAAGGCTGAAGTGCGCGATGTGGAAAATCTGAAATCACAGGCATTAGCCCTTGAGAAAAAAGTTCAGATAATAGATGAATTGATGTTATCTCGTTTGATATGGTCAAAAAGGCTGAATGAACTGAGCAATCTTCTTCCAGAAAATGTCTGGATTACATCTCTTTCTATTTCTACTCAATCAGTTGCTTCACCCGGTGGAGGTCCACCTGTAACGAAAAAAGTTTTGAATCTAACAGGAAAAGTTCTGAATCCTCCAGGTGAAAAGGCTGTGGATCTCGTAGGTACTTTTATGAACAATATGAAGACAAACCCTTCTTTTTCAGCAGTTTTTGATGAGCCAGAATTTATTAGCAGTTCTACAGAAAGTTCAGGCGACCAGCAATTGCTGGTTTTTGGTTTGCGTGTGCCATTGAAATAACAATTTAAAATTTGAAGAGGTTTAAATGAGCCCTGTAAAATTGACGCAAAAAACATGGCTGCTCTTCATACTTCCAACTATAGGAATTATAGTCCTTTTTGTATTTATGTCCCGCCCTAAATTTAAGGAGATTAAAGACCTGAACGCAAAAATAGAAAAGGCAAAAACAGAAATGAGTGCTCTGCAACAGACTGCCAGAACAAAAGAAGACCTCATAAAAGAAATTTCAGCAATGCGCGAGGCGATAGAGTATTACGAGAAAAGAATTCCCAGCGAGAAAGGTATCCCCTGGCTTCTTAAGGAACTCAGCAGGGTCGCAAGGGAAACAGGAATCAGGTATGTTTCTATAACCCCTATGTCTGAGGAAAGGTCAGAGTTGTTTGTGAAAATACCTATGAGTGTGCAGATTAAATGTGGATACCACAGTCTTGGCAGATACTTAAGTAAAATAGAAAGCTCCCAGAGATTTATGACTGTAGATGATATTTCAATTTCGCCGGATGGCTCAAATCCGCTTAAGCACAATGTTACATTGAAAATCAGTACTTTTATGCTCGCCAAGTAAAAATATAAGGAAGAGTTGATGAAAAGGATTATACTTGTAACCTTAATTCTGACAATGACTTTTTGGGAATTTTCCATTTATTGTGAGGAAGATATAGTTAAACGCCTTCATAATTTGGTATTGCGACTTAACCAGGCAAGAGTTTCTGAGGTAGAGATTGTTTATGATAGCAGGGGAAGACGGGATCCATTTGTTCCTTTGATAGGTCTTGAACGCGTACTGCCCAGGGAACTTACTGATGAAGAAAGGGAGGGGTTGCCAAATCTTCCTTCCCTTAAAGAAATAAAAAGTCTTTATCCCTTTACTCTGTTAGGGATTGTATTCAGCAAAACAGGAGAATCTCTGGCAATCATCACCGATGGCAAGACTGAAAGCATATTAAGGGTTGGTGATCAAATTTCTGGAGCAAAGGTTCTGGATATAAAGATAGATAGTGTTAAGCTGCTGTGGAAAAAGAAGGAAATTTATCTCACTCTCAGGCAGTAAATAATTTAAAGAAATTTATTTTCAGGGAGGAAGAGATGGATAAGGGTGGCAGTATAACCTTTTTACTCTTAGCACTTTTTCTCATTCCCGGTTTTCTGATCGCGGCTGATTTAATTGAGGTGACAAAAGTAAATGCCGTGGGGACAAAGGATGGGATGAATATTGAGATTACATTAACAAAACCTGCTAATTACAAACATTTTTCAATGGATAACCCTCCCCGTGTAGTTGTAAATTTATTTGGCGTAAAGGCAGAAGAAAAGACAATTCCAGTTGAGATTGCAGGACTGAAAACACTGAAACTTTATCAGTTTGCCGTGAAACCCAAACTCATTGCCCAGGTCATAGCCGAGCTTGCTGAAGTTCCTCAGGAAGTCAAGACAAGTCAGGAAGGTAATTTAATCCTTATTAATTTAGTGACAAACCCTGTTACAGAGGTGTCAGAAGTACCTGAAACTCCGATGGTTGAGGTTGGAGAGGTTGTGGGACCACCTCCTGAAACCCCGACAGTTGAGGTTAAGGAGGTTACACCACCAGTGGCAGAGATTCCTCCAGGTAAGGTTGCGCCTGCCGGAAAGGCTCCAGTCGCTCCTGTTGGAGAGGTTGTGGCACCACCTCCTGAAACCCCGACAGTTGAGGTTAAGGAGGTTACACCACCAGTGGCAGAGATTCCTCCAGGTAAGGTTGCGCCTGCCGGAAAGGCTCCAGTCGCTCCTGTGGAGGTTAAGGAAATCCCATCTGTTAAACCCAAAGAGGAAATTGTAGTAAAATTTCCATCCTTTCCGCTTAAAAAGGAAGAAAGTCTGCTTAAAAGTATAAGTGTGAAAGGGATAGAAAATGGGGTGAGTATCAAAATATCTTTAAGCAAAGCTGTTTCTTATAAATCTTTTAGTCTTGATAATCCCCTTCGTTTTGTAATAGACCTCTCCAGAGTTGTTATTTCAGAGAAAAAGACAATTCCTGTGGATAGTGAGATGGTCAAGGATATAAGAGTAGCCCAGTTTGAAGGAAGGCCCAAACCTGTAGGTAGGATTGTAATCGGGCTTACTTCTTTACCAAAGGATCTTGCAATAAATAAAGAGGGCAGTTCAATTTATGTTACATTATCCGGTATTTCAATACCAAAGGCAAAGCCTGTTGTTGAGGTGTCTCCTGTGCCCACAGAAATTCCTCCTGTTGAAAAGAAGCCCGGTGTAAAGAAAGAAGAAGTTGTGCCGATTCCTCCAGAGGCTACAGCAGCGAGGGTTGAAAAAGTTCCCACGGCTAAGGTTGAAGAGGTTTCTGTTCCTCCCTCAGTTCCGAAGGAATCTGCAGAGGTAATGCCTGTGGAGGTTGCTGCGCCTGTTGTAAAAAAGGAGACTGTGTCCCTTGATTTTCGTGAAGCTGAGATAGGAGATATAATCAGGATTCTTGCCAAGAAAGCAAAAATAAATGTTATTGGAACTGAAGAAGTAAAAGGCAAGGTTACCATTCATCTTGATGATGTTAATCCGAAGGATGCACTGGACATTATTTTGAAACTTTATGGTTATGACTACCAGCAGGAGACTGAAAATATATTCCGCATAGTCAAGATAGAAGCAAAGGGGAAAACAGGTGAGATTATAAAGGAACAGAAGATGTATATCACCAAGAGTTTCGTGATCAAATATGCCAAGGCATCTCAGATTAAAGACACTGTGTCAAGAATGCTTTCAAAAGATGGTGTGGTTCAGGCAGATGAACCCTCCAATACACTTATAATAATTGATGTCCCTGAGAATATTGACGCTATAGGAAGAATGATTGAAGAACTGGATTTACCTCCCAGACAGGTTTCAATAGAAGTGAAATTTGCCGAGATTTCCACAAATAAGGGAGAGGATATGAATACGATCTGGAAGCGCATCGGCAAACAAGGTTCTGAAATTGGTGCAAGGATTAACTTTTCTCCAGAAAGAGGTACAGGATTCGGGGTGACTATTTCAACTGCAGACCTTGATGCTGTTATAGAACTTCTGAGGTCACAAACCGAAATGAATCTTGTTTCTCAGCCACAGATAGTATGTCTGGATAACAGGGAAGCTTCCATTCAGGTTGGTTCAAAAGTGCCTTATAAACAAACTATTGTAACCAGTTCCGGAGGAGTTGTAACTACCCAGGAGGTTATAACTTATCTGGATGTGGGTGTTCTGCTCAAGGTTACTCCACACATAAGTACTCCTAATTCTGTAATTTTAGATATGGAACCCCAGGTCAGCAGTTATGAATACGGAACTGACGTACCGGGCATCCCGATTATTAATACCCGCAATTTAAAAAGCCGTGTGCTTATTTATGATGGACAAACCCTTGTAGTTGGAGGTTTGATAAGGGATGAAATAAGGGAATCTCAGTTTAAAGTTCCAGTACTCGGGGATATTCCATTGCTGGGTGCACTGTTTCGCTACACCACCAAGTCAAAAAATAAAGTAAATCTTGTAATTTTTATCACCCCTCATATCATCAAGGGATGAGGAGGTGAGCCTGCCCTGAATGAAATCCTGACTGCTATATTCAAATCTGCCTGTGACAAGAAAGCCTCTGATATTGTAATCTTAGACCTCAGAAAGCTAACTTCTATTACAGACTATTTTTTTATTTGTAGTGCAGAATCTCCGGTTCAGATTAGGGCAATTGCAGATAATATTATAGAAAAATTAAAGGATAAAAAAACAAAACTTTTGCACGAAGAGGGATATTCTTTTTCCAACTGGATATTGCTGGATTATGGCAGTGTAATTGTTCATATTTTTCTCAAGGAAGTCAGGGAGTTTTATAATTTAGAATTGTTATGGGCTGATGCTCCAGTGGTGGGGCTGTAGCGCAGAGGGAAGCGCGTCTCCTTGGCATGGAGGAGGTCGGGGGTTCGATTCCCCCCAGCTCCATTTTTATACTTACGGGGAAGGCTATTCAGATGTCGGAATTTAATAGAATCTGGAAATTTATTAAGCCATATGGGTGGCAATTATTAGCTGGATTCGGCTGCACTTTTTTTGCAGCGGCTACTCTCCTATTTGTTCCCGGCCTTCTGCAGACTATGGTCTATAAGATTATGGCAGGGAACTACGGATATATAAATACCTTTTTAATCTTAGGATTGGTAATCCTGTTTGTCAGGGCTATAGCAATATACGGGCAGACCTATTTCCAGGCATATGTGGGACAGAAGGTGATGATGGATTTAAGAAACGAGATTTTCTCACATCTTACCAGGATGTCCTTTTCTTTTTATACCCGCTGGCGCACAGGTGAACTCATTTCTAGGATAGTCAATGATATTGACCTGATTCAATCCACATTTATAAACTACTCCCTGAATATGTTCCTGTGTGGTTTAACAGGAATAGGGCTTTTATACAAGATGTTTGATTTAAGCTGGCAGCTTACATTGATTGTTTGTATAACTGTGCCTGCTGTCGGATTTGCTATGTCAAAGTTTGGAGAACAGATTAAGAAAATAACAGGTAAGGTTCAGGCTAAAATTGCAGATATATCTTCACTGATTCAGGAGACTATTTCAGGAATAAGGAGTGTTAAATCCTTTTCAAGAGAAGACTATGAGGTCTCCAGGTTTGGTAAAGAGGGAGAAAGAAATTTTAAAATTTCAATGGAGAGAACACGTATTGAGGCAATTCAGGAACCTGTAATTGAAATTCTTGCATTCCTGGGAATACTTTTTGTGATCTGGTTCGGGGTGCGATGTATAGTGGCTAAAACCTTAGATATAGGGAAGGCAATAGCTTTTACAGCCACCCTTTTTCTTATAAGAGACCCTGTGGTGGGTTTGAGTCGTGCCTATGGCCACTGGCAGCAGGCTTTTGCTGCTGCCAACAGGATATTTGAGGTTATGGATATGCAGGAAGAGAAATCTGGGGGTATGTCCATGCCTTTGATTCGTGGTGAAATAGAGTTTAAGGAAGTTTATTTTGGATATGAACCAGACAAACCAGTACTGAAGGATATCAACATTCACATTTCTCCAGGTGAAGTAATTGCGCTTGTTGGTCCTGTGGGTGCTGGCAAAAGTACACTTACAAATCTTATACCTCGTTTTTATGAACCGGACAGTGGTTCAATATATATAGATGGAGTAAACATAAAAGATGTGCAGATTGACTCGTTGAGGAGACAGATAGGTATTGTTCCCCAGGACGTGGTACTTTTCAGCGGGACAATAAAGGAAAATATAAGATACGGAAGGCTGGATGCTACAGATGAAGAAATTGTTCAGGCAGCAAAATTAGCCAATGCCCATGATTTTATTCTAAAATTTCCACATCATTATGAATCTCCTGTGGGTGAGAAAGGAGTTATGCTGTCCGGGGGACAGAGACAATGTATTGCAATTGCAAGGGTGCTTTTAAAAAACCCGCGCATTATTTTGCTTGACGAAGCAACTTCTTCTTTAGATTCTGAAACTGAATATCTCCTGCAGAATGCAGTAGCAAGCTTAATACAGGGACGCACCACCATAATTATTGCACACCGTCTTTCCACTGTCAGGCATGCAGATCGTATCATTGTGATGGATAAGGGAAGGATTGTTGAAACCGGTACCCATTCGCAACTTATGGCTAATAAGGGACTCTATTATAAACTGTACGAAATGCAGTTTCAGCCACTGGAGAAGACATCAATAGAAAATAAAGAAGGACTGGTTGGAGCTGCAAACAAATGAAGGATAAAAGAAAAATTAATTGCCACGAGAGCAGCCAAAACTTCTTCGTGGCTATTTTTTGTTAAATGATTGAATGGATACAGATATTTCAATAATAATTGTAAGTTATAATACAAGGGATTTTCTCAGAAATTGTCTTCAGTCCATAATTAATTGTGAATCTCATTTTAAAAATGAAATAATAGTTGTTGACAACGCTTCCAGGGATGGAAGCAAAGAGATGGTTGAGCAGGTGTTTCCACAGGTTAAACTTATTGCAAACTCCATCAATCTTGGTTTTGCGCATGCAAACAACCAGGGGATTAAGGAATCAGGAGGTGAATACATCCTGTTATTAAACCCTGATACAGAAGTGCAGAAAGGTTCTCTGGATGCAATGGTGGAATTTATGCACAGGAATCCAGAGGTCTCTGTTATCGGCGCAAAATTACTCAATCCAGATAGAACCCTTCAGCTCTCCTGCAGGAGATTTCCAACTCTTTTTACCTTACTGGGAGAAGGGATATTCCTGGACTTCACACTGATCAAATCTGGCTATGATGAAGTGAGGGAAGTTGACCAGCCTATGGGTGCCTGTCTGATGGCGCGCAGGGAAATTTTTGAAAAAGCAGGACTTCTGGATGAAACATATTTTATGTTTTTTGAAGATGTGGACTGGTGCTACAGGGTAAAACAGGCAGGAGGAAAGATATATTACTTCCCGGGTGCAGAAGTTGTTCACTATGGCAGCAGGTCAATCAGAAAATTTCAGGGTAAAATGTTTTTTGCCTGGCACTCCAGCAGAATAAAATTTTTCAGGAAACACTACAAGCATATACCTCTGGTTGGGCTCTGGGTAATTCTGCTCAGCACCCTGCCTTATCTCACCGTGATTGTTATGATATTATTTCTTGCACGGATAATTGGGTATCTAACTTGAAAAAATGGAGTTTAATTGAGGAAAGAATTGCAGGTTCTGGTTGTCAGTAATGGATATGGTGAAGACCTTGTAGGTGCAAGACTTATTAAAGCACTGGATTCTTCCATTTCTTTCAAAGTATTACCTATAGTGGGTATGGGCAGGGCTTACGAAACTCTGAGGGTAGATTTGCTAAACCCCAGACAGGAGATGCCCAGTGGAGGCTTTATCAGGAAACCAGGTGCATTTTTTTCAGACATTTGCTCAGGCCTTATAGGACTTACCCTGGGACAGATGGGGACATTGAGGAAGTTGAGAAAGAAGGTATCCCTTTCAATTTGCATAGGGGATACCTATGTGCTCTGGCTTGCAGGCTTTTGTGCAGGAGGTAAAATTGTATTTTTGCCAACTGCAAAGTCTGACTATATGGAGAGGCATTTCTGGATAGAAAGATTTCTGATGCGCAAATATGCCAGAGTAGTAATAACCCGTGATGAACTTACAGCCCAATCCCTTAGAAAATCAGGTATCAATGCACAGTATTTGGGCAATGTCCTTATGGACTGTTTTGAAATTACAGGGGTTGATTTCGGCATAAATAGCAGTGATGTTGTAATAGGTCTTTTACCGGGTAGCAGGAAGGACGCCTATCTGAATATAGAAGATATGCTGGACATTATTCCGGGAATATACCTTCTCAATCCAGGGGACAAATCTCCCCCCGTATTTATGCTTGCAATGTCTTCCACACTTAATCTTATCAATATTCGTGCAATAGCTGAAAGGGCGTACTGGATATTCAATTCTCCGGTATCAGACCAGATAAACAAAGGATTAACAGGAATTCTGACAAAAAAAATCAACGGGATTGATGCAGTGATTTTTATATCAGATAGATTTGGAGATGTAATAAATCGTGCAAATCTCGTTATTGGATTAGCAGGCAGTGCAAATGAACAGGCAGCAGGTTTGGGGAAGCCACTAATTACATTTCCAGGCAGGGGAACACAGGCAAGAAAGTCTTTTCTGAAGAAACAGGCGAAACTACTGGGGAGGGCAGTTTCGTTTGTAAGCAAAAGGAGAGTGCCACAGGAAGTATGGAATATTTTAGGAAACCCATACAGGATAGAAGAAATGGGAAAAGAAGGAAAGGCGAGAATGGGAGGTTCTGGCGCCATAAATAAGATCGCGGAATTGATACTTAAAGATTTTATAAATGAATCCTGAGCAAAAGGAGTGCTGTCCTTGGATTTGAGCATAATAATCCCCACCTATAACAGAAAAGAAGTATTGGGACTTACTATAGATTCTCTTCTCAATCAGGAGTATCCAAAAGATAAATATGAAATACTGATAATAGATGATGGTTCTCTGGATGATACAGAAGCATATGTTAATAAAATACAGGACAGTTTTACACTTCCCCTGCTCAGGTATTTCAGGCAGCAACACAGGGGAGCAAATGCTGCAAGGAACTGCGGAATAAAGGAAGCCAGGGGAGAGATTCTATTGTTCTTAGGAGATGACCAGATTGCATCACCGGTTCTTCTTAAGGAGCATATGGCATATCATAAGAGATATGAAGGAGTGGGTGTAAGAGGAGATGTCAGGCCTTATCCTGGTTTCAGCGGTCCTTTCCAGGATTTTATTAATGAATTCCATCGCAGGGATTTCAGGGTATGGACAAGAACCAGGGACGATGTGAGGTTTATACCTTCATTTACAACCGCAAATTCTTCTATTTCCAGGGAACTCATTCATAAGGTTGGTCTGTTTGATGAAACTTTAACCCGATTCTGGCAGGATGATGAATTCAGTATGCGTTTGCGCAGAGCTAAGATAAAGGTGAAATTCAATTCCAGGGCAATTGTATATCACTACCACCACTATGACTTTCCGGCTTTTTACGAAAGGGCAAGGGCTGTGGGAGAAGATGCGGTGTATCTTGCCCGCAAATACCCCCGGCTAAAAATGATTTCAGGGATTAATCCCTTTACATTCCTGATTGATTTTATATTTTTTCCCTGTCCGTCTTTTCTGAAGTTCTGGGAAGAAATAGTGCTGGCAGTAGAAAAACGGGGTCTCAATTTCTTTTCTTATCTTATCCGCTCTAATATTGTAAATCACTATTTTGTACAGGGTTTAAGAGATGGAATGCGAAAAATCAAAAAAAATGCCGGGGGTTGAATTGTTTTCTATAGTGATTCCTGTCTTTAATGAATTAAAATATACAAGGGAATGTCTTGATTCTTTATTTAAATATACCAGTTCAGAAAAATATGAATTAATCATAATAGATAATGGCTCAAAAGATGGAACGGGCAAATACCTGGCAACCCTTTTTATTCCTAATAAAAAAATAATCACCAATTCAAGAAATATGGGAGTTGCATATGCATGGAACCAGGGCATAAGGGCATCTACTGGAGAATATATAGCCATAGTAAATAATGATATCAATTTTACTCCAAACTGGTTAGAAAATTTTGAAGAGGCATTTCAAAAGTATCCGGAAATCGGAGTCCTGTTCCCGCAGACAGTTGAACGCATAAGGCCCGCAAATTTTGATGTAATAGCAGAAGAAGTAAGCAGGGGTCCCTGCGTGGTAAAGCTGATAAATGACCCATTCCCTAACCCGAAAGGCTGCGTGGGCTGGTTTATGGTTTACCGGAGAGAAGTATTTAAAATGGCAGGAACATTTGATGAGAATTTTGAAATGTACTGGTATGAGGATACTGATATGTTTCACAGGCTTATGGATTCAAAAATTCCCTGTGGACAGCTGCAGAACGTAGTAGTTTTTCATTATGGAGCAAGGACCCTGAAAAGGCAATGGGGACGATGGCGATATATTAAGAAAAATGCACTCAGGTTTGAGGAGAAATGGAAAAAATGAGTTCGTTGATATATCCCGCACTCCTTATAATTGCTTTTTTTATCCCTTTAAACGAAGGGATAACATATGTTGGAGCGCTCTTATTGCTTATAGCGTTTCTGGGTGGTGCTATAAAGCCTCGCAGGACAGTCCTCGATATCCCGATAATTATTCTTTTGGCATCCCTGGGCTTATCTACTGTTTTCTCGGTCAACCCGCTTCTAAGCCTTCAGGCACTCGGTATTTTTGCTATCAGCATGCTGGCGTTCTATTATTTTCCAGTATGGACCGATATCTCCCATGAGAAAAACCGATGGATATTTCTGACTATTGCGGTTGCATGTATACTGGTTTCTTTTCTGGGCATCTTGCAGCTTTTCTTCGGGCCCAATCTCCTTTCACTCTATCATACGGGTCCTCACTATTGCGGGCGGAATTTAAGGATCTTTTCAACCCTTTTTGATCCGGATGTGTTATCCGAATATCTCATTTTCATCCTTCCATTAACTATAACCCTGTTCCTTGCGGGAAGGGATTTTCGGGAAAGACTTATTGGAATTCTGGCTTTTTCTGTTGGCACCCCCTGTGTGTATCTTACCTACTCGCGTGCCGGGTGGTTCGGGTTTCTTGTTAGTTTTATATCTTTATCATTGTTATTAAAGAAAAAAAGGTTACTTCTGATACTCCTGGCGTTTTTGATTCTGGGTTTTTTTATCTTCCCGTCCTTCTTCTCTAAACGCTTGCTACATTCTCTTTCGTTATCGGATCTGTTGTCAGCGGAGCCCCGTACTCTTGTATGGAGAGAAGCTGTAAAGTTGTTGTTAGAGAGACCGATATTTGGATTTGGTTTGTTTACCTTTGACGAAGCTGTTATTGCGCGCAGTTCTCTCAGCACCGCTTATCCCCCGAACCTGTTTCTCACCTTTCTCTTTGAAACCGGGATCCTGGGGCTGCTTGGTTTTGTATACCTGCTGGTGGTAATTTGCAGAAATGCCCTGAAGTGCATTATGGATTATAGAGACAGATTCGAAACCAGGATTGCTGCAGGAATTATGGCTGGTTTGTTCGGATACATTGCCACAGAGCAGTTCCACGCAAGCCTGAGAATAGCCAACATGAGGATATTGTTCTTTTTCCTTATAGGCATGCTTGTAAAGATTGTCCAGTCCTTGCGCGAAAAAACGGAGATATCAGGGTGAAAACCATACTCTATGTTTCCCATGATGCGGGATATACCGGAGCTCCTTTATGTTTGTTTGACATCATAAAGAACCTGGATAGGAATAAGTATAAGCCCGTGTTTATGTGTCCGGCGCGGGGTCCTCTTTGTGAAGAACTTGCAGGTATTGGCGTAGAAGTTCATACTTTTGGAACTTTTAATTTGATTTTCCTCCTGCGGTTTATGAGGAAAGAGAAAATTTCTCTGGTCCACGCCAATACACTCTATAGCTATTGCGGTGCCATTGCCGGCAGGCTCAGCGGTATCCCCGTCTTGTGGCATGTTCACGAAGATCCCCGTACCAATCTGGAGTTCAGGTTCCTCATAAAAATTGCTCCCCTGCTTTCCACGAAGATAATTGTTGTATCGCGGGCCATGAAAGAAGCTACAGGATTAGGGGAGATATGTTCAGTGGTGTACAACGGTGTGGACCTGGAGGCGTTCAAGCCCCAGCCAGGCGATGTGTTCAGGCAGCGGTTCCGTGCTGATGTCATAGTGTGTCAGGTCGGAAGCATGGAGCCAAGGAAAGGAACGGAATTCTTCGTAAGGTCAGCGCCCATGGTATTGGAGAAGTTCCCTGGCGCCAAATTTCTCCTGCAGGGGGTTTCCCCGCCGCATCAAAGGCATTATCTGCAGAAGATGAAAAATCTGGTGCAAAAATTGGGTATAGAAAAACAGGTGATATTTATCGGGCAGGTGGGGGACATCCGGGAGATACTAAACAGTTTAGACGTAGTAGTGCTCGCATCTCTCAGGGAGCCGCTGGGCAGGGTTTTGCTGGAGGCTATGGCTTGTGGAAAGCCTGTTGTGGCTACAAGGGTAGGTGGCATACCTGAAGTTGTAGAAGACGGTATCACGGGAATACTGGTGCCCCCTGCGGACCCTTTAGCACTTGCCAATGCTATTATAAATATTCTTTCAGACAGAGAAATGGCAAAGAAAATGGGAATGGAGGGTAGAAAAAGAGTGGAAGAAGAATTTTCTATTGAGCGATATGTCAGGAATATAGAGAGAATTTACGAGGAAATATTACAATGAATGAGGTTTACATTTCAGTTGTTATATTAAGTTATAATACGAGGGAATTACTTGAGAAGTGTCTGAATTCAATACTGGAAAATGAAAAAGAATCAAATATTGAGATTATAGTTGTAGATAATGCCTCAGCAGATGGAAGTGTTGATATGGTAAGAAAAAGGTTCCCCCAGGTTGTTCTTATTGCAAATGAAAAAAACCTGGGTTTTGCATCTGCAGTCAATCAGGGATTGAGAATTAGCAGGGGAAGGTTTATAGTGGTATTGAACAGTGATACAGTTCTTCTCAATAATGCATTTACAAAGATGGCAGAATTTATGAAGGAAAACCCGGGGGCAGGCGCGGTCAGGCCAAAAGTTCTTAATCCAGATGGTTCCCTCCAGAGACAGGGAAGCGGAATATGGAGAATTTTTAAGGCTCCCGACAGGGTTTATGAGCTGGACTGGGTCAGCGGTTGTTGCATGATGTTGCGCAGGGAGATTATCGAAAATGTTGGTTTTTTTGATGAATTCTTCTTCTTTTATAATGAAGACCTGGATTATTCAAAAAGAATAAAAAAGGCAGGGTGGAAATTGTATTATTTTCCTCCTGCAAACATTATCCATTACTGGGGCAAAAGCAGTAAGGGTTTAGAAGAGAAGTTACTTATTGAGGGATACAGGGGCGGATATTATCTCTGTGAGAAGTACTACGGAAGACCCGTACTATTGTTTTATAAAATGTTAGCACTCCTGGAATTAATAGCAAAAATTATTGTTTGTGTTTTTTTTCTACCCTGGAAAAGGGATATTAAAAACAGGATAAGGACCTATTTCCGGATTATCAAAATGACAGTAGTACCTTCTCCCCGATAATACTTTACGAAATAATCAGAATATGGCAGGAAACAATGCTTTATGTTTTTATAAAATTGATCAGCAAAATAGTACAGATATTGCCAGAAAAATTTTTGTTTTTAATCGTGGATTTGCTTGCCAGGGTTATATGGTTTAAATTAAAATTTACTCCATTCCATAACTTTATTCAGAACAATATCAGGCAGGCTTTCAAGGATAGATATACCAGTTGTGAAATAGAGGATTTGACCCGGAGACATCTTTCGTGCCTTCTGAAATCTCTTGTAGAATTTATGCGTCTTCCAGGTCTAAATCTGGACCAACTGGAGAAAAAGATAAAGATTAAAAATATACATTATCTGGATGAAGCACTCAATAAGGGAAGAGGCGTAATTTTGCTTTCTGCACATTTTGGCAACTGGGAGATGGGCGCTGCGCTACTGGGCCTTAAGGGATATCCCATTTATGCAATGTATCAGGAGCAGTCAAGCAAATCCATTGATAGATGGCTTAATGAAGTAAGATTGAGTAAGGGAGTCAGGCCTGTATGGCGATGGCAGACCCTGCGCAGGATTATTACCCTTCTTAAAACCGGCTGCATAATTGCTATTATGGGCGACCAGCATGGTGAATTTGAAAATGTTTTTGCTGAATTCTTTGGTCATCGTGTTTCAGTCCCTGCGGGTCCTGTTGCATTTGCTCTTAAGACAGGCGCCCAGATTATTCCTGCCTTTATGATTCGCAATGCCGATGATACCCATACAGAAGTATTTGAGCCTCCTCTGGAATTGACAAGAACGGGCAATAGAAAAAGAGATTTAGAAGAAAATTCTTTGAAGTTTCTCAGGATTTTTGAAAAGTATATTTCCTGGTATCCCGAGCAATGGTTCTGGGTTTATAACCGCTGGGACAAATTAAGGAAAAAGTAAATGTCGCAATCTCGAATTAAATTTTTTGTTTTTTTTACAGGACTGCTGTTTTTAGTATGGTATATGCCGGTACTGGGAGGTGGTCCGCCTTTCCTTTCTGAATTGCGGGTTGGTGAGAGGTTGACATATGATGTGAAAATGGGAATGGTGTCAGCAGGCACACAGGTAGTTTGCATTTTGGAAAAAATTCATATGGGTGATGCAGAAGTGTATCACATTATTAGCTACACAAAGACAAATCCTTTCTTTTCAATATTTTATAAAATGGACAATCGTATTGAATCATTTATTGATAGCAGGAACCTTTCCCTGAGAAAAATGATAAGAGAAATAAATGAAGGGAATTTTCATATGAAGGAGATTGTTTATCTGGATTTAGAATCAGGTAAGGGATATATCCAGAGGAATAATTCCAGCAGGACCATAGATGTACCTCCATTTGTGCTTACCCTTGTGTCTCTTCCTTATTATTTGAGGAGCATTGCTCTGGAAGTAAATCAGGAAATACCATTAAATATAATTACAGACAGGGGGATTGAGGTATATACTGCAGTTGTAGACTCCAGGGAGGAAGTAAAAACAGAGATTGGAAAATTTTTAGCATTCAAGATTGTTGAAAAGCAGGAAAAGATAAAACTCTGGATTGGTGCTGAAGACAGGATTCCATTAAAAATACAGATAGGAACGAACTTCGGAGATGTTGTTGGTATTTTAAAGAAGGTGGAGTGATGTATCCCCAATCCTTAAAAAAGTTAATTGAAGAATTGAATAAATTACCTGGCATCGGTCCCAAGACTGCTCAGAGGCTTGCCATTCACATTCTTCGTAATCAGCCTGATGCACTTACCCTTGCCCGGTCAATAATGGACATAGCCGGAAAGATAAAACCCTGTTCAGTCTGCGGCAATTACACTGAAGAAGAGTATTGCGCTATCTGCAGGGATGGGGAACGTGACAAAACCATTATATGTGTGGTTGAGCAATTCAGTGATTTGATTGCAATAGAGAGGATAAAGAGTTATAGAGGTCTATATCATGTTTTAGGTGGTGCAATCTCTCCTCTGGAAGGCATAAATCCCGGGGATTTGAATATAGACACCCTCCTTGGAAGATTGAAGGAAGGAGTGAAAGAAGTGATTATAGCTACAAATCCAAATGCAACAGGTGATGCCACAGCATTATACCTGGCAAACCTCATAAAACCGCTGGGCGTGAAGGTTACCCGTCTTGCACATGGGCTTCCTGTAGGAGGAGACCTGGAATTTGCAGATGAGGTTACACTTTCCAGGTCCTTAGAAGGAAGGCGTGAAATCTAAGAAATAAAAAATATAATTATCCCTGAGACTTGACAAAAATATTATATGTGGTATAATATTATATCTACTGGAGGAATAATATGAGGAATAACTTAGAAGAGATAAGATGGCATGGAAGAGGAGGGCAGGGAGCTGTTACAGCTGCCAAGATTCTTGCAGAGGCAGCACTTGCCGAAGGAAAATATGTTCAGGCATTTCCTGAATACGGACCGGAGAGGATGGGTGCACCTGTGAAGGCATTTGACCGTATCAGCAATGAGCCTGTTAGATTGCACTCTCAGGTTTATGCTCCCAATATAGTGGTGATAATAGACCCCACTCTTATCGGAAATGTAGATGTTACAGAAGGTTTAGTAGAAGATGGTATTGTAGTTGTAAATACCCCCAAATCTCCGGAAGAGATAAAAGAAGAGTTGGGGCTTAAATCCCAGAAGGTTTATACAGTTGATGCGACAAGAATATCACTGGAAACCCTCGGGAAATTTATTCCTAATACTCCAATGCTGGGAGCACTGGCAAAATCATCGGGACTGGTCAGTCTTGAAAAGGTTTTGGAAGAAGTTAAAAAAATGTTTGGCGGAAAGTTGAAAGAAGAAATTATACAGAATAATCTGGATGCAATCAAACGGGCATATGAAGAAGTCAGGGGAGAATAAATGAGCGAAGAAAAAGGCTGGAGAGAAATACCAAGGGGAGGGATGATTCTGGAACCGGGCAATGCACGTAAATACGAAACTGGTTCCTGGAGGACATTTAAGCCAGTAGTGGATTTCAATAAGTGCATCCACTGTTTATTTTGCTGGATTTACTGTCCGGAGTCTGCAATTATAGTAAAAGAAAATAAAATGTCAGGTTTTGATTTAGCTCACTGTAAAGGTTGTGGTATCTGTGCAAAAGAGTGTCCAAAGAAGGCAATAGAGATGGTTAAAGAAGAAAAATAGATGGAGGAGATAATGCCAAAGATAATTGCTCGCACAGGAGATGATGCAGTGGCAGAAGCAATGCGGCAAATTAATCCTGATGTGGTTGTTGCCTATCCCATCACTCCTCAGACTGAGATTGTTCAGTTTTTCAGTGAGTTTGTTGCACAGGGAAGGGTTAAGACTGAGTTTATCTGTCCCGAATCTGAACATTCAGCAATGAGTGCTTGTATCGGAGCATCAGCTGCTGGTGGCAGGGTTATGACTGCTACTTCTTCTCAGGGATTGGCATATATGTGGGAACTGCTATATATCGCGAGTTCTTATCGCCTTCCCATAGTTATGCCCGTTGTAAACCGTGCCCTTTCAGGTCCGATAAATATCCACTGTGACCATTCTGATACAATGGGTGCCAGAGATTCAGGATGGATACAGATATTTTCTGAGAATGTGCAGGAATCCTATGACAATACCATCCAGGCTATACGCATAGCCGAACATAAAGATGTTCTGCTTCCTGTTATGGTCACTCTTGATGGCTTTATTATTAGCCATGCAATGGAGCGATTTGAAATGCTGGATGATGAAGTTGTCCAGAGGTTTACAGGCGAATACAAGCCAGAATATTCTTTGCTGGATAAGGAACACCCTATAACTTACGGGCCACTGCAGTTGTTTGATTACTATATGGAGCAAAAGAGGCAGCAGCATGAGGTTATGAAAAGCGTTGCTGGTATAGTTCTTGAAGTAGCAAAAGATTTTGAAAAAATTTCAAAAAGGAAATACGGATTATTTGAAGAATATAAAATGGATGATGCAGAACTGGGTATTGTGGTTCTGGGTTCATCAGCAGGAACAGCAAAGACTGTGGTGGATATGTTGCGCAAAGAAGGAGTCAGGGCAGGATTACTGAAAATAAGAGTTTTCAGGCCTTTTCCTGCAGCTGAGATTGCAAGTTCTCTTTCACACTTGAAGGCAATTGCAGTTCTTGACCGTTCAGATACATTTGGTGGACTGGGGGGCCCGGTTTTTGAGGAAATATGTGGCGCATTATTTAATTACCAATTTCCAGATGGCTGCAGGATACCTGTTGTGAATTACATCTATGGGCTTGGAGGAAGAGACATCAATCTTGACCACATTAAAAAAGTTTATATGGATTTAGCAGAGATTGTACAAACAGGTAAGATAAAAGAACTTGTCCAATATTTAGGAGTACGGGAATAGGGGGAAATAGAATGGCTAATATCAAAGAATTGTCTAAGAAACCAGAATTGTTAACAGGTGGACACCGTCTGTGTGCTGGCTGTGGTGCGCCTATTGTTATTCGGCAGGTGCTCGCTGCCACTAAAACACCGGTTGTAATAGCAAATGCCACTGGATGCGTGGAAGTTTCAACCACCATATATCCATACACTGCATGGAATTGTTCCTGGATACATGTAGCATTTGAAAATGCTGCTGCAGTTATTGCAGGAGTTGAAACAATGTACCGCTCTCTTAAAAAACAGGGCAAGATTAGCGATGAGTATAGATTTATTGCCTTTGGTGGAGATGGCGGTACTTATGACATAGGTATTCAGGCACTCTCAGGAATGCTGGAGAGAGGGCACCAGTGTCTTTATGTATGCTACAACAATGAAGCCTATATGAATTGTTTAAGTAATTCTTCTTTAATAATGACGAAAGATGGATTAAAAAAAATAACCGAAATTAAAAAGGGTGAAGAAATATATGCATTTGATCAGAAAACCTATGACTTAGTTCTAAAGAAATGTACAGGTATATTTGATAATGGAGTGAAAAAAGTATATGAACTGGAAACCCTTCATCATTCTATAAAAGCAACAGGTAATCACCCATTCTTGGTTCTGAAAAGAAATGGGAGAGGTAAAGAAAATGAATTTATCTGGAAAACTCTTGAAGAAATTAAACCTGGGGATGAAATAGTAACATTGAAAAATTTAGATGAAGGGGAATCATTTAAATTTAAATTCAGAAAGGTAAAAAAGGGGAATTATAAAGTTGCTCATCTTAATGAAATAGACTTACCAGAAATTTCTAGTCCAGATTTAATGAAATATCTTGGTATTTATGTTGGGGATGGATGGATAAGAAATGAAAAAGGAGAAGTTGGATTTGCTCTCCCTGAAAACTCAAAAGAAAGAGAAATTTTTCTTCAACTCCATTCTAAAATTTTTGGCAAGAAAATAAGAAAGGATAAAAATTATGTTTATATAAATTCAGTAAATCTTGCTAATTTTATTGAGTCTCTTGGATTTAATAAAGGAGCAAAAAATAAAATAATACCTTCTTGGGTATTTACTCTTCCTAAAGAAGAAAGAGAAGCATTTATTGAAGGACTGATGTTATCTGATGGCTATAAGATAAAAAATAGTTTTCGTTATGTTTCTGCTAGCAAAGATCTCCTGAGAACTTTAAGATTATTATTACAAATTACTGATTATCGTGTGGGTAAAATTCATCAGCAAAAGAAAGAGAAAGGGGCAAAATGTGTCCAAAGAGAACTTCTGAAAGATAGTACGTACGGATATATATGCTTTAGCAAAAGAAGAGAGTGGAATATAAGAAAATATTCAAATCAGTATAAATATCAAAACTTTTTAATAGGAAATAAATACTTTGAGACTGAAAAAGTGAAAAGTATAAAATTAATTGGAGAGGAGCCAACTTTAGATTTAAGGGTGGAGGATGAACATAATTTTATTGCTGATGGAATTGTTGTGCATAACACAGGTATTCAGCGTTCAGGTGCAACACCAAAGGGTGCTGATACCACTACAAGTCCTGTGGGGAAATCTGCCACAATTGGAAAAATGCAAGAGCGCAAAGACCTCACCGCAATATGTGCAGCACACAATGTTCCCTATGTAGCTCAGGCAAGTCCCGCATACTGGAACGACTTAGTTACAAAAGTAGAAAAGGCACTTAATTGCGGTGGACCATCCTTTATAAATATTCTTGCACCCTGTCATCGTGGCTGGAGATACAATCCTGAGGATACAATTCAGATAGCAAGGCTGGCAGTGCAAACCTGTATATGGCCGCTCTATGAAGTTGAAAACGGAAAATATAAAATTACCTATCGTCCGAAAGAGAAAAAACCCGTTATAGAGTGGTTCAGGAGCCAGGGTAGATTCCGTCATTTGTTCAAGCCTGAAAACGCAGCAATCCTGGAAGAAATTCAAAATAAGGTTGATGCAGATTGGGAAAAATTGCAGAAACTGGAATCTTTGTAATCACTTTCAACATTTTAAAATGAGTGTTTGAGCAGTAAAATTCAGGCGTTTTGTATATTTGATTCCCCGGTAGCTCAGCGGTGGAGCATCCGGCTGTTAACCGGAGGGTCGCTGGTTCGAATCCGGCCCGGGGAGCCTTTCTGATTTTAAAGGGGGGAATTGTGGCACATAAAACTATAAGGAATGTTTCAAGGTACTGGGATAAAAAAAGACCCAGTAAAAAATCCAGAAAACATCCTGCACAGAGTTTGATGGATAGAGAAAAATTTCTTATAATGAAAGAAAGGGAATAGAGATACTGCAAATCAGGGTTAAAATCAGCGCGTGAATTACAGTGATGGCTGAATGGAGACTTTTAAATTCAGGTAACTGCGATGGTTATTTTAATATGGCAGTAGATGAGGCAATTTTTTTATGCGTAATAAATAATACATCTCCCTCAACATTGCGGTTCTATGGATGGAGTTTTCCCTCGGTATCCTTTGGCTATTTTCAGAAGATAAATGAGGTGAAACAAGTTTTCTCTGCTCAAACTAATTTTATCAGGAGGATTACTGGTGGCGGAGCAGTTTATCATAACAAAGAACTTACTTTCAGCATTATCTGTAAAAGTGAAGATTTGCCAGGATTGAGTACATTAGATTCTTATAAATATATTTCTGAAAAGATTATTGAAGGACTGCAGACAATAGGGATTGAGGCAGAACTTTATCACGGAAAAATGCAGGGAGGATTGTGCTGTTTCACCAGTCCTCAGTTAAACGATGTGGTGGTGGGTGGGATAAAATTATATGGAGGTGCACAGCGACGCAGGAATGGAGTTCTTCTGCATCAGGGTTCAATTATGCTAAATACTTCCCTGTTTGAAAGAGTGAAGAGTGGAATAATAAATAGTTTTATGAGACATTCCGGTATAAAATTTGAAGAAGGTGCTTTGTCAGAGGATGAATTCAGAATATATAAAAACCTTTTAGAAAAATATAAATCTGAAGCATGGAATAACAGGTATTAAAATGGCAGCTACAGTGGTAGTTGGAACTCAATGGGGTGATGAGGGAAAAGGTAAGGTTATTGACCTGCTTTCTGAAAATGCAGATGTGGTAGTGCGGTACCAGGGTGGAAATAACGCAGGGCATACAATTGTAATAGATAATGCACAGTTCGTTTTTCATCTGGTTCCTTCAGGCATTTTGAGGGGTAAAAAATGTGTGCTGGGAGCAGGTGTAGTTATTGACCCAAGGGCGCTGATTGAAGAAATAAACGAACTCAGATCCAGAGGAATTAAGATTACTAACAGGAATTTGTTGATTAGCCGGGATGCCCATATTATTATGCCGTATCATAAACTTTCTGAACAGATAACAGAGGAAAGAGAACACAGCAGACTCGGTACAACCCGCAGGGGTATAGGTCCGACCTATGTTGACAAAATGGCTCGAGCAGGAATAAAGATGAGCGATTTAATTAACAGGAAAGTTTTTCTGGAAAAGCTGAGCTGGCATTTGAAGGATATAAATCTTGTATTCAGAAGGATATATGGTAGAAGGGGTTTCAGTCTGAAGAGAATTTTGAAAGAGTATCTGGAATACGGCAAGTTTTTCAAGGGTTATGTAGCAGATACTTCTGCGATTGTAAATAAGGCAATAGAATCCAAAAAAAATGTACTATTTGAAGGAGCGCAGGGAACTTTGCTTGATGTGGATTTCGGTACATATCCATTCATCACATCTTCCAATACTGTTGCAGGAGGAGCCTGCACAGGTGTTGGAGTAGGTCCAACAAAGATAGATGAGGTAATAGGTGTTGCAAAGGCTTATACTACAAGGGTAGGAGATGGCCCATTTCCTACAGAATTAACACAAAAATCAAAACAGGAGGCAATGCGTATCAGGGGGAAGGAATATGGTGCTACAACTGGAAGACCCAGGCGTTGTGGCTGGTTTGATGCAGTGGCAGTAAGATATTCAGCAAGAATAAACGGACTGGATAAATTAGCAATTACAAAACTTGATGTACTTGATGACCTTCCCAGAATAAAAATATGTGTAGCCTATAAATATAGAAATAAAATTTTAAAGGATTTTCCTACTGAGATTGAAATAATCAGCAAAGTAAAACCCATTTATGAAGAAGTTAATGGATGGCAACACGACATAACCGAAATAAAAAAATTTCAATCTCTACCTGTGAATGCCCGTAAATATCTTAAAAGGTTGTCTGAGTTGGTTGGAGTGGAAATTTTTCTTGTTTCAGTTGGTCCGCGTCGTTCCCAGACTATCTTTTTATAATCTACCTGTTATTTTTATAGCTGGCGTAGCTCAGTGGCCAGAGCAGGGGTTTTGTAAACCTCAGGTCGTGGGTTCGAATCCCTCCGCCAGCTCCACTTTTTGTCATAACTTGACTTTCTTTAAAAACTGTGATAAAATAAAAAATATACTTTAGGGGGTGCCCGAGCGGGTCAAGGACACAAATGTGTCCTTGACGGGTGCGATGCGAATGGAATGAGTTATGCATTCAAAACTACATAGCACCCAGGAACCGCGACATTTGTATGCACGGGGAGGTGCCCGAGCGGTTAAAGGGAACGGGCTGTAAACCCGTTAGCCGTAGTGCTTTCGAAGGTTCGAATCCTTCTCTCCCCAATTTAAAACTTTAATATAAAGTTTAACTTTTTATATTTTTGCGGGAGTAGCTCAGCGGTAGAGCATCAGCCTTCCAAGCCGAGGGTCGCGGGTTCAAATCCCGTCTCCCGCTCCATTTGAAAACTCCAAAGGGATTTGAAAGACATTGGTCGCTACAAGTAATTTTGTTTTTCATTCCATTTGCTTGTGCCCATGTAGCTCAGGCGGTTAGAGCGCGTCCTTGGTAAGGACGAGGCCACCGGTTCAATTCCGGTCGTGGGCTTACTCATTTTATTAGCCTCTTTTGTGTATATGCCTATCCTGCCAAAAGAGAAAAAATATAAAAAATAACAGGGGGGACTTGACAAATTAAAAATTTTATGTTATAATATTAATTTTCTAATTATATTTTGGAGAATATATGAGAGAAGTGATACTTCTTGGATGTAGTGAATGTAAAAGGAAAAACTATACCACCACAAGGAGTAAAAAGAAAACTGTGAAATTGGAATTAAGAAAATATTGCCGATTTTGCAAAAAATATACTCTTCATAAAGAGGTGAAGTAGGAAAATGGGGAATTTGAACAGGGGACTGTAAGCTAATGGTAAACTGGCGGTCTCCAAAACCGCTTTTGGGTGTTCAAATCACCCCAGTCCCGATTGAAAAAATTATATCAGGAGAAAAATGGAAATAAATTTACTTAACAGGTTAAAAGGATTTTTAAAAGAGGTAAGGATAGAAGGAAAAAAAGTTACATGGCCAGCACGCAAAGAGCTAACTGCTTCTACCCTTGTTGTAGTTCTGACAGTAGTAATTGTTGCCGGATTCATAGGTTTAATTGATCTTCTATTCTCCTATTTAATAAAATTGCTTTTTTAGTAGATTGAAAGTAATGAAGAACTGGTATGTTATTCACACTTATTCGGGATATGAAGAAAAGGTAAAAGAGGCCTTAGAAAGTAAGCGCAAGGCTATGCAGATGGAAGATGAGATTGGACAGATAGTAATTCCTACTGAAGAAGTTATTGATATAAAGGGCAAGAAAAAGGTTGTTTCAATGAGGAAGATATATCCTGGATATCTTCTGATAGAGCTGGATATGAGTACCAAGCTCTGGCATGTTATAAGGAGCACACCTGGTGTAACTGGATTTGTTGGTCCGGGCAAACGTCCTACACCCTTAGGGAGTGCCGAAATCGCATCCATTTTACAGCGAAAAGAGAGGGTCAGCCCTCAACCAGTGCCAAGAATCCAGTTTGAAAAAGGCGAAACAATCAGGATAACTGATGGGCCATTCACCAATTTTACCGGGACAGTGGAAGAGGTGAATGTATCCAGAGGGAAAATAAAAGTTCTTGTTACAATTTTTGGAAGAGCAACTCCTGTAGAATTGGAATTTTCTCAGGTAGAAAAGATGTAGGGATATATGGCGAAAAAATTAGTAAGGACAGTGAAACTACAAATTATGGCAGGAAAAGCTACTCCAGCTCCTCCTGTTGGGCCAGCCCTCGGACAATACGGGGTGAATATTCTGGATTTCTGCAAAAAATTTAATGAGCAGACTGCTGAACAGGAAGGTGTTATTGTTCCGGTGGTAATAAGTATTTATGATGATAAATCTTTTACCTTCGTGATCAAGAATCCACCTGTAGCAGAATTTTTGAAAAAAGCAGTGAATATAGAAAAAGGTTCAGGTACTCCGAATAAAGCAAAGGTTGCCAAAATTTCCCGTGATAAGATTGTGGAAATTGCAAAGACAAAAATGGCAGATTTAAATACAGATGACCTTCAGTCTGCTATAAGAATGGTGGAAGGCACCGCTTTGAGTATGGGTATAGAAATAGAATCTGATGGAGAGAAAAATGGGGAGAAGAAGTAAAAAATATATAAAGGCAGCAGGGATGGTTGACCGCTCAAAGCTGTATACCCTTGATGAAGCCCTGTCTTTGCTTAAAAATTTCCCTTCCACCAGATTTGATGAAACAGTAGATTTAGTAATAAAATTAGGAATGTCCGGGAAAGAGGTGCTCAGAACTACTGTGGTTCTACCACATCAAACAGGTAGCTCAAGGAAGAAAATACTGGTATTTGCAAAGGGAGAAAAGGTAAAGGAGGCTCAGAGCGCTGGTGCAGATTTTGTTGGTGCTGAAGATTTGGCTGAAAAAATAAATAGCGGATGGCTTGATTTTGATGTGGCAATTGCTACACCAGAAGCAATGCCTGTGGTTGTAAAACTTGCCCGCATACTCGGTCCCAGGGGATTGATGCCGAATCCTCGCAACGAAACTGTTACATCTGATGTTTCTGGTGTAATTAAGGAAATAAGGAGTGGCAGAAAGGAAATAAAGAGCGACCAGCATGGTATAATACAGCTGGGCGTGGCCAAGATTTCCCATTCAATCCAGCAGATAAAAGAAAATTGTGTTGAGGTTTTTAAGAGCATTTTAAAGGTTAAACCCTATGTGGAGTTTAGGAGCATAACCCTTTCTTCCACTATGGGACCCGGTATTAAAATAGACCCCAGGAGTATCAAGATTGTGAAAGAATAAAGGGGGTATGGAGTGAGGGAAGAGAATAGAAAATTAATCCAGGAGATTGAAGATAAATTCCGGAATTCAAGGTTTATTATCCTTACTAATTACCGGGGGCTGAGCGCAAATGATATGAATCTTTTAAGAAGAAAATTGAGGTCTAATAAAGTTGAGTATAAAATATTTAAGAATACTCTTTTATCTATAGCTGTGAAAAGCCTTGGCTTGGAAAATATATCTCCGTACCTCAAGGGCCCGACAGCAATTGCCTTTTGTAATGGAGATGAGATTATTTTTTCTAAGACTTTAACTGAATTTATAAAAGCACATGAGGGATTGGATATTAAAATTGGCTTACTGGATGGCAAGGTCATTGATGGCGAGACTCTTAAATTAATGTCTGCCATTCCTTCAAGAGAGGTATTGTTGCATAAGTTGGTCGGTTTATTAAATAGTGGAATTGGAAATCTTCTTGCTGTACTCAGTGCCCCGATTAACAATTTAGTGCAGGTTTTGAGTGCAAAAGTCCAACAGGATGGAGGGAGGGAAAAAAATGGCTAATCTTACAAAGGAAGAAATAATTGAGGCAATAGCAAAGCTAAGTGTTCTGGAATTGTCTGAACTTGTAAAATCATTGGAGGAGAAGTTCGGGGTGAAGGCAGCAGCTTTTGTGCCCGCGGCACCTTCTTCTCAGGTTCAGCAGGAGCAGGGCACACCCGGTAAAGAAGGGGGTGGTGAGGAGGCTTTATGCAAGGTGATACTGTCGAGCGTTGGAGACAAGAAGATACAGGTGATAAAAGAGGTAAGAGCAATTTTGGGCCTGGGACTGAAAGAATCTAAGGATATGGTTGAAGGCGCTCCCCAGACATTGAAGGAAAATGTCTCCAGGAAAGAAGCAGAAGAAATTAAAGCAAAGCTTGAAGCAGTTGGGGCTAAGGTAGACATCAAATAACCCCGAAGTCCTTTTAAAGTTCCTTTACGGAGGGATTATATGAGTCGCAGGCGGAATACTCGCAATATTCATCCCAAATGTGTATTAAAAAAGGAAAAAAAGAAGATAAATTTTGGCAAGATTCCAGAGATAATGGAAATTCCAGATCTGGTAGAGATTCAGAAGGCTTCTTTTAAACAGTTCCTTCAAAAAAATGGCTCCAGGGGTTTGGAAGCAATTTTCAGGGAGGTATTTCCGATAACTGATTTGAATGAAAGAGGAACACTTGAATTCGTTAGCTACAGCATTGGAGATCTTCGGTATAGTCCACGTGAGTGTATTGAAAAGGGCATAAGTTATTCAGTGCCAATTAAATTGAAGACACGATTGCGTAATAGGAGAACAGGGGAAGTGAAAGAGGAAGAGGTATTTTTTGGAGACCTTCCTTATATGACAGACCGGGGAACATTTATAATTAATGGTGTTGAGCGAATAGTGGTCAATCAGCTTCATAGAGCTCCGGGTGTTTTTTATGACGTGAATATTTTTCCAAGGGGAGAAAGGCAATATTCCGTGAGAATTATTCCTTACTGGGGGGCATGGCTGGAGTTTGAAATTGAATCCAGTAATGTGATGCAGGTTTCTATTGATAGAAAACGTAAGATGCCGGCTACAATCTTTTTAAAGGCTTTAGGTTATGATGAAGAAAAGCTGTTAAGGATTTTTAGTGGTCTGAGAGAAATAAATATAGAGAAGCATAGCAGTGATAAATTAATTGGAAAAAGAATTGGCGAAGAAATATATGATAAAGATGGAACATTTATTGCAGGTGCAGGGGATGTTATCAATTCTGATTTGCTCAAACTATTTAAAAAATGTGGAATAAATCAAATTAAAATACTGGGTGATGATGAAATTGATCTGGTTATTCCCGCTACACTAAAAAGAGAAAACATTTCAACTGAGGATGAAGCACTGACAGAGATTTATCGCCGTCTGCGTCCCAATGAGCCTTCCACTCCAGAAGGTGGAAGGGCTTTGCTGGAAGCCATGTTTATGGATCCTAAAAGGTACAGGCTGGGTGAGATAGGAAGATATAAATTGAATAATAGATTAGGATTGAAGGTACCCCTGAATATACAGACTCTAACTAAGGAGGATATTGTAGAGGTAATAAAAGGATTGCTTGCACTGAAGAAAAACAGGGGTACAGGAGATGATATAGACCATCTGGGTAATAGAAAGGTTGCTTCTGTGGGTGAACTGCTGGAAAATCAGTTCAGAAAGATTTTGCTACAGGTTGGGAGAATGATTAGAGAACGAATGAGTATAATAGATATGGATTCGGCTATGCCACATTCCCTTATTAATATAAAACCAGTGGTTGAAGGGATAAACAATTTCTTTGGAATGAGTCAGCTCTCCCAATTTATGGATCAGACCAATCCTCTTGCAGAGATAACCCATAAGCGCAGATTGAGTGCTTTAGGTCCTGGTGGATTAACCAGAGATACAGCAGGATTTGAAGTGAGGGATGTCCACTTCAGCCATTATGGCCGTATATGTCCAGTAGAAACTCCAGAAGGGCCAAATATTGGTTTGATTGTGTCTCTGAGTACCTATGCCCGGGTAAATGACCTGGGACTACTGGAAACTCCTTACAGAAAAGTAGAGGGAGGAAGGGTTACAGATAAAATTGAATACCTTACAGCAGATGTAGAGGATCAGTTTGTAATAGCACAGGCAAATGCCAGACTTGATAAAACAGGAAGGTTTGTTAGTAAGCAGGTTCCTGCCAGGCAAAAAGGGAATTTTATTATGGCAAAGGCCGAGGAAGTAGACTATATGGATATTTCTCCCAAACAGCTCGTTAGTATTTCTGCCAGTCTTATTCCTTTTCTGGAACATGATGATGCCAACAGGGCACTTATGGGATGCAATATGGAAAGACAGAGTGTTCCCTTAATATTTCATGATCCTCCACTGGTTGGAACAGGTATGGAAGAAATTGTAGCCAGAAATTCAGGAAGAGTTGCAATTGCCAAAAAGAGCGGAAAGGTTAGAGAAGTGGATGCCACTAAAATTGTTATAGAGTATAATGGTAAAGGGAGGAAAAAAGAAACTGAAGTATACTGGCTTGATAAATATGTGCGTTCTAACCAGAGTACATGTATAAACCAAAGGCCTGTAGTAAGGAAGGGCGAGAAGATTGTTGCAGGACAGATTATAAGTGATGGTCCCTGTATTACAGAGGGGGAGCTTTCACTGGGCAGAAATGTGCTGGTTGCCTACTTACCCTGGGAGGGCTACAATTTTGAAGACGCAATTCTTATAAGTGAAAAACTGGTTAAAGAAGATACATTTACTTCCATACATATTGAAGAATTTAAAGTTGAGGTTAGAGATACCAAGCTGGGTGAGGAGGAAATTACAAGGGATATTCCCAATATAAGAGAGGAAAGTTTTAAAAATCTTGACGAAAATGGAATTGTCAGGATTGGTGCAGAAGTAAAGGCTGGAGATATTTTGGTGGGAAAGGTCACTCCCCGTGAAGAAATTTGGCTTTCTGCTGAAGAGAGGCTTCTGCATGCTATTTTTGGCAAGAAGGCAAAGAAGGTGAGAGATACTTCCCTTCGTGTGCCACCAGGATACAGCGGGAAGGTTATAGAAACAAAGGTATTCTCCCGTGCTGAGGGAGATGAACTTCCACCGGGTGTGAGTAAACTGGTTAAGGTTTATGTGGCACAAAAGAGAAAGATATCTGAGGGAGATAAACTGGCAGGCCGTCATGGAAACAAGGGTGTTGTGGCAAAGATACTTCCCGAAGAATCTATGCCTTATTTACAAGATGGTACCCCTGTGGAAATGGTGCTGAATCCTCTTGGTGTTCCATCCAGGATGAATGTTGGACAAATACTTGAGGCCCACCTGGGTCTTGTTGCAAAAGTACTTGGATTAAGAATAGTCAGTCCTATTTTTGATGGAGCGAAAGAAGATGAAATCAGAGATATGCTTCGCAGGGCAAAATTGCCGGAAAGCGGTAAAATGAAAGTTTATGATGGAAGAACAGGAGAGCCCTTTGAAAATGAGTGTACGGTCGGATATCTTTATATGATGAAGTTATATCATATGGTTGACGATAAAATGCACGCGAGGTCAATAGGTCCTTATTCTCTGGTGACACAGCAACCACTGGGTGGAAAGGCGCAATTCGGGGGACAGCGCCTTGGTGAAATGGAGGTTTGGGCACTGGAGGCTTATGGAGCTGCCTATACCCTTCAGGAAATGCTGACAGTAAAGAGTGATGATACATCCGGCAGGACCAATTTATATGAGGCAATCGTAAAAGGTAAAATTTCTCCCAAGATAGGGATTCCTGAGTCTTTCAATGTGCTTGTTCGCGAACTGCAGGGATTGGCGCTCAATATCTCTTTTCTTGACAGAAGGGGAAGGTTGCTTAACATAGAAGAATTGTCTAAAAAAGACGATGAAGGCAATAGCACAATGCTGGAGGATATTGTATCCCTTAGAATAGGTTTGGCATCTCCTGAAATAATCAAAAGCTGGTCATATGGAGAAGTAAAAAAGCCAGAGACAATTAATTATCGTACCTTCAGGCCTGAGCGCGATGGATTATTCTGTGAGAGGATATTTGGACCAACACGAGATTGGAGATGTTTCTGTGGAAAATATGAAGGTCTTCGTTATAAGGGAATTACCTGTGACCGCTGCGATGTAGAAGTTACAGAATCAAGTGTTAGAAAAGTTCGTATGGGCCATATTGAACTTGCCAGTCCTGTCAGTCATATCTGGTATGTGAAAGAAATCCCCTCTCCCATTGCTGTTTTGCTTGATATTACAAACCACGACCTTGAGAGTGTTATATACTTTGAAAAGAGGATAGTTATAGATCCAGGCAAGTCTTCTTACAAGAAGAAAGAGTTAATTGATGAAGTTGAATATCTTAAGTGCAAGGAAAAATTTGGCGAGTCTTTTAAAGCAAAAATGGGTGCGGAGGCTATTAAGGAGTTGCTGCAAGAACTGGATTTAAAATCTATGATTAAGGAGCTACAGGAGCATCTGAAGAAAGAACCTGCAGCCAATAAGAACAAAAAGATTATGAGGAAGATTGAATTGGTCCAGGCCTTCCTGAAATCCGGAAATAAACCCGAATGGATGATACTTGATGTTATACCTGTGATTCCCCCGGATCTACGTCCCATGGTTCAATTGGAAAGTGGACGATTTGCTACTTCTGATATTAATGATTTATACAGAAGGGTAATAAACCGCAACAACAGACTACGCAAACTTCTGGAAATTGACTCACCGGAGATTATTGTACAGAATGAAAAGCGAATGCTTCAAGAGGCAGTGGATGCCCTTTTTCAAAATGGGCGACACGGTGTTCCTGTGGTTATGGGTAACAGGGTTCTGAGATCCTTATCTGATCTGCTGGGAGGAAAACAGGGCAGGTTCAGACAGAATTTACTCGGGAAGCGTGTGGACTACTCGGGCAGGTCGGTTGTGGTTGTAGGACCACATCTGAAGTTCAATCAGTGTGGACTTCCTAAAATGATGGCTCTGGAGTTGTTTAAGCCGTTTATACTTGCGCGACTGGCAAAACAGGAAATGTTATCTAATATCAAGAGTGCAAAGCGAATGATTGAAGAGGGCAGTGAGGAAGTGTGGAGCATTCTTGAGGATGTTATCAAGGACCATCCAGTACTTCTCAATCGTGCACCAACACTTCATCGGCTGGGAATTCAGGCATTTGAACCGGTACTCATTGAGAGCAAGGCAATCCAGCTGCATCCACTGGCCTGCATCGGATTTAACGCAGATTTTGATGGCGACCAGATGGCTGTACATGTACCCATTTCAGTTGAAGCACAGATTGAATCCCGTTTCCTGATGCTTTTTTCTAATAATCTGCTTTTGCCTGCAAATGGAAAACCCATAGCAATTCCAACACAGGATATTATTATAGGTTGTCATTATTTAACTAAAGAGGGTAAGGGTGAGAAAGGAGAAGGAAAGTATTTCTCAAATATGAATGAAGTTATTACTGCTTACTATATGGGTTTTGTCGGGTTGCATGCCTCGATAAGATTGCAGATGTCTGTTGGAAAGGGAGAGAAGAAAATTATTGGTACAACTGTGGGAAGAGTAATTTTTAATGAGATTTTACCTGAGGGACTTAGATATATCAACAAAACAATGAACAAGAAAAGCATCAGTGAATTAATAGCCAGGTGCTACAAATTATACGGGAATACAACAACAGTTGAACTTCTGGATGAGATTAAGAGAATTGGCTTTGAATTTGCTACAAGATCAGGCCTTTCAATAGGAATACTGGATATTATAGTTCCAGAAGAAAAGGAAGAAATAATAAAACAGGCGATGGCAGAAGGAGAGAAGGTTTACGGGCAATATCGCAGGGGTTTGATAACTGATGGCGAAAGATACAACCGCATTATTGACATATGGACCAGAGCAACAAACAAATTAACTGATGCTATGCTGGACCATATGAAGGAAGATCAAAAAGGGTTTAATCCACTTTATCTTATGTTTGATTCAGGTGCAAGGGGAAGTGACCAGCAGATAAGACAACTTGGTGCCATGCGAGGTTTAATGACAAAGCCTTCAGGAGAAATTATGGAATTACCCATTACCACCAATTTCAGAGAAGGCTTGAGTGTACTTGAGTATTTTATTTCCACTCATGGTGGAAGGAAAGGACTAGCAGATACTGCTTTGAAAACTGCTGATGCAGGGTACCTGACCCGCAGACTTGTAGATGTGGCACATGATGTTGTTGTGACTGAAGAGGATTGTGGAACTGTAAATGGCATAAACATTTCTGCCCTGAAAGAAGGTGGAGAGACAATTGAATCGCTGGCAGATCGTATAATAGGAAGGGTTACGCTGGGAGATGTGCTGGATCCTCTGACAGGAGAAATAATTGTAAAGGACAATCAAGAAATTACTGAAGACGATGCTTATAGAATAGAAAAGGCTGGAATAGAAAAAGTAAGAATTCGGACCGTGCTTACCTGTGAATCTGAAAGAGGAGTTTGTAGAAAGTGCTATGGAAGAGATCTGGCTACCGGGAAAATGGTAAATTTGGGTGAAGCGGTAGGGGTAATTGCCGCACAGAGTATTGGAGAACCAGGCACACAGCTTACACTTCGGACATTTCATATTGGCGGAACAGCCTATACACCTGTGGAGGAGAAAGATATAAGATTGAAATTTCCTGTAGAGGTAATTGAAATCCCCAAAAACTTAATCAGAAGAGAAAAAGATGGAGCACTTATAGCCAATCGCCATGGAGAAATGATTGTTAGGAGAATCCTTGCCAGGTATAAAATTCCACCCAGAGGAAAAATTACAGTATTTGATGGGTTGTGGGTTACTGCAGGGGAACGTTTGGCTCAGGAAAATGAAAAGGTAATTTCTACGGAGGTCACCGGAATAGTGAAGATTGATCAAAAAAATCACACAGTGCTTATAACCGGGGAAGAATATCCACTTTCAATTCAAGCAGGAGCAGAGATAAAGGTAGAAGCGGGTGAAATTGTACCAGCCAATAAACCCCTTGTTGAATTTGACCCATATAATGAGCCAATTCTTACAGAAATCTCAGGTAAGGTAAAATTTCAAGATATTGTCAGGGGTGAAACTATCCGTGAGGAGCCTGATAAGACAACAGGTTTGCTGGAAAGGGTTATCATAGAACACAAAGAGGGAAAGTATCATCCCAGGATAATAGTGGAGAATAAGGAAAAATCTGTTACCTACTCTATCCCCGTTGGAGCTCATTTAGTTGTAGTAGATGGTAGAAAAGTTTCTGCAGGAGATGTACTTGTGAAAATTCCTCGCCAGGTTGTTAAAAGCAAAGATATTACGGGAGGTCTTCCAAGGGTGGAAGAGCTATTTGAGGCAAGGCATGTTCAGGATAAGGCAATTATAAGTGAAGTAGATGGAACTGTTGAGTTCGGTTCTTTAGTTCGTGGTGCAAGGAAAATAATAGTGAAGGGAGAGCGTGGTACTAAGGAATATGTCATTCCCGAAGGCAAACACCTGAGGGTAAGAGAGGGAGACAGGGTTACAGTTGGTGAGCCATTAACCAGTGGTTCCATAGATCCTCATGATATACTGGAGGTAAAAGGAGAAAGAGCCCTTCAGGAGTACCTCGTGAATGAAATTCAGGCAGTATATAGACTGCAGGGCGTTGATATCAACGATAAACATATTGAGATAATAGTTAGACAGATGTTGAGAAGGGTAGAAATTACTGATCCGGGAGATACGAAATTTCTTTCAGGAGAACATGTTGAGAAATTCAGGTTTAAAAATGAAAATGAAAAGGTAATTAGCAAGGGTGGAAAACCTGCGCAGGGGAAACCCATATTGCAGGGTATTACAAAATCAGCATTAAATAGTGATAGTTTTATTGCTGCAGCCTCATTCCAGGAGACTACCCATGTGCTTGCAGAGGCAGCAATCAACGGTAGATATGATGAGTTGTTAGGAATAAAAGAAAATGTGATTATTGGAAGACTTATCCCGGCTGGGACCGGATTACCTATTTATCGCAACATTCAGATTGAGTTGTCTCAGCCTTTTAAGGCTTCAGAACAGATTCAGAAGGTTGAAGGGGAGTAAATATGCCTACATTAAATCAGCTCATAAGAGGTTGCCGCAAAAGGTATGAGAAGAAATCCAAGGCACCGGCCTTAGAAGGTTGCCCGTTTAGAAGAGGGGTATGCCTTGTAGTTAAAACTGTTACACCCAAGAAACCAAATTCTGCTCTCCGCAAGGTTGCCAGGGTGAAATTGGCCGGTGGAAAAGAAGTAACTGCTTATATCCCGGGGATTGGCCATAACCTTCAGGAGCATTCTATAGTACTGGTTAGAGGAGGGCGGGTAAAAGACTTACCAGGAGTCAGATATCATGTAGTGCGTGGAGTTTATGATGCTGCCGGGGTTGAGGGCAGGAAGCAGGGACGTTCCCTATATGGAACGAAGTTGTCAACAAAGGAACAGTAAATGCCAAGGAGAAAATTATTTTTTAAAAAGGAATTAGAGCCTGACCCCGTGTATAATGATGTTTTAATGGGCAGGTTTATTAATGGACTGATGAGAAAAGGCAAAAAAAGTCTTGCCCAGAAGATTTTTTATTCAAGTCTTGATATTATAAAAGAAAAAACTGGTAAACCCGCAGATGAAATATTCCGCAGGGCTATTGCCAATGTTAGACCGCTTCTGGAGGTAAAACCCAGGAGGGTTGGTGGGGCTACATATCAGGTGCCAGTTGAGGTGAAAGAATCCAGGGGTATAGGTTTAGCCATAAGGTGGATAATAAACTCTGCTAAACAAAAAAAGGGTAAACCTATGTCAGAAAGACTGGCTGAAGAACTGCTGGATGCTTCTAATAATAGAGGCGGGGCAGTTAAAAAGAAGGAAGATACCCATAAAATGGCAGAGGCAAACAGGGCTTTTTCCCACTATCGCTGGTAAATTCAATGCAGGGTTGTGTAAGAATTTTGGAGTAAAGATATGAAGAGGTTTCCATTAGAAAAAATTAGAAATATTGGCATTGTAGCTCATATTGATGCAGGAAAGACCACAACCACTGAAAGAATTCTTTACTACACTGGAAAGATATACAAGATAGGCGATATAGATGAAGGGACTACGCAGATGGACTGGATGCCCCAGGAAAGAGAGAGGGGTATTACCATTACAAGCGCTGCCACCACATGTTACTGGAACGGGTTTCGGATAAATATTATTGATACACCAGGGCATGTAGATTTTACTGCAGAAGTGGAGCGTTCTTTAAGGGTTCTGGATGGAGTTATAGGTATTTTTTGCGGCGTGGGTGGGGTAGAGCCCCAATCCGAAACAGTGTGGCGGCAATCAGACAGATATAATGTTCCCAGAATCGCCTATATAAATAAAATGGATAGGATTGGTGCAGATTTTTATAGAGCAGTTGAGATGATGAAAAAACAATTGGGAGCAAATGCTGTTCCTGTACAAATTCCTTACGGAGCAGAAGAAAACTTCAGGGGGGTTATAGATTTAATAAAGATGAAACTTATTACCTGGCATACCGAGGATTTTGGGGCTACTTTTGAGTATCATGAAATACCTTCTGATATTCTTGAAGAAGCCCGGAAGTTTCACAATAAAATGGTGGATGCTATTGTTGAAGTAAATGATGAGCTGACCGAAAAATACCTGGAAGGGAAGGAAATTACCGAAGAGGAGTTGAAAAGAGGAATAAGGAATGCTACCCTGAAAGGAACTTTGGTTCCTGTGTTATGCGGTTCTTCTTTGAACAATATGGGAGTTCAACCCCTGATGGACGCAGTAGTGGATTATTTGCCTTCACCGATTGATCTACCCCCTGTAAAAGGAAAAAACGAAAGAGGTGAAGAGATAGAGAGAAAGGTAAGTGATGAAGAACCTCTGGCTTCACTAGTTTTTAAAATTGCCACAGATCCATTTGTGGGGAAGCTGAGTTATATAAGAGTGTACTCCGGTATACTGAAGAGCGGGTCCTATGTATATAACTCCACAAGGAATGTGAAGGAAAGAATAGGCAGACTTTTAGAGATGCATGCGAATAAAAAAGAGGAAATAGATATGCTTTGCGCAGGAGAAATAGGAGCTGCTGTTGGTTTAAAAAATGCATTTACAGGGGATACACTCTGTCCCGAGGAGCATCCTATAATCCTTGAAGCAATGAAATTTCCCCAGCCTGTAATTTCAGTAGCTATTGAACCAAGAAGTAAAGCAGACCAGGAGAAAATGGGTATTGCCCTGGATAAGCTTTCCAGCGAAGACCCAACTTTTGTAGTGGGGACAAATCGCGAGACCGGACAGACCATTATTTCTGGAATGGGTGAGCTTCATCTGGAAATTATAGTTGACAGAATGAAGCGTGAGTTTAAGGTTGATGCAAGTGTGGGAAAACCTGAGGTTGCATATAAGGAGACTATCAAAAAATCCGCAGAGTCTGAAGGGAAATTTATAAGACAATCAGGAGGCAGGGGACAGTACGGACATGTCTGGATTAGATTATCTCCCAGAAAAAGGGGTGAAGGTTTTGAGTTTATAAACGAAATTAAGGGTGGCATAATTCCCAGGGAATATATACCTGCTGTGGAAAAGGGTATAAAGGAAGCAATGGAAACAGGAGTGCTGGCAGGCTACCCTGTTATAGATGTTTCTGTAGCCCTTTTTGATGGTTCCTTTCATGAAGTGGATTCTTCGGAAATGGCTTTCAAGATTGCTGCAGCAATAGCATTTCGTGAGGGATTGAAGAAGTGTGCTCCTGTATTGCTGGAACCGCTGATGGATTTACAGGTTGTAATTCCTGAAGAATATATGGGCGATGTCATAGGGGATTTGAATTCCCGCAGGGCATCCATCAGCGAAATGACACACAGGGGTAATGTTCAAATAATAAGGGGTATTGTTCCGCTTGCAGAGATGTTTGGCTATGCAACAGCTTTGCGCTCTTTTACTCAGGGACGTGGTTATTTTACTATGGAGCCCTTGCGTTATGTAGAGGTACCTGATGCGATTGCCAGAACTATAATTGAAAAGGCGCAGGGTAAGAAATAACTTTAAAAGGAGGGGAGTATGGCAAAGGAGAAATTTGAAAGAAAGAAGCCCCATGTAAATGTGGGCACGATTGGACATGTGGACCATGGGAAGACCTGCCTCACCGCAGCTATTACCACAGTACTTGCAAAAAGGGGACTGGCTATAGCTAAAAGTGTGGATGAAATTGATAGTGCGCCTGAAGAAAAGGAAAGGGGTATAACGATTGCAATATACCATGCAGAATATGAGACAGAGAAGCGACACTACGCGCATATAGATTGTCCCGGGCATGCTGATTATATTAAAAATATGATTACCGGAGCAGCACAGATGGATGGGGCAATACTTGTGGTTTCTGCTGCTGATGGTCCTATGCCCCAGACAAGGGAACATATTCTTCTGGCAAGACAGGTAGGCGTGCCATACATAGTAGTTTTTCTTAACAAGTGTGATATGGTGGACGACCAGGAACTCATTGATCTGGTTGAGCTGGAACTGAGAGAAATTCTGTCAGAATACAATTTCCCAGGCGATCAGATTCCAATTGTCAGAGGTTCAGCTTTACAGGCCTTACAATGTGGATGTGGAAAAAATGATTGTCCAAAATGTGGCCCAATTTTCAAGCTACTGGATACAGTTGATGAGTATATCCCTACACCCATGCGCGATGTGGAAAAACCATTTCTGATGGCAGTGGAGGATGTATTCAGTATTACTGGCAGGGGTACTGTAGCAACAGGAAGGGTGGAGAGAGGCAAGGCTAAGGTTGGAGATGAAGTAGAAATAGTGGGTATTCAGGAAACCAGGAAGAGTGTAATCACAGGGCTGGAAATGTTTAGAAAGCTTCTGGATGAGGCACAGGCAGGCGACAATATTGGAGTACTTCTGAGGGGAATAGAAAAGGACCAGGTTGAAAGAGGACAGGTGTTAGCAAAGCCTGGCACAATTACACCCCATAAAAAATTCAAGGCAGCAGTTTATGTACTGACAAAAGAAGAAGGTGGAAGGCACACTCCTTTCTTCACAGGATATAAGCCGCAATTTTATATGCGCACTGCTGATATTACCGGAACCGTAAAATTGAGTGAAGGTGTAGAAATGGTTATGCCCGGTGACGATACCACCATAGAAGTAGAATTGGGCACTCCTGTAGCTATGGAAGTAAAGCAGAGGTTTGCTATTCGCGAAGGTGGTCATACCATAGGTGCCGGGACCATAACTGAGATTATAGAATAATAGCTTTTGCTCTACCTTTTAGATTTTTAAGGATGCCTGCTTAAAACATACTCATTAGGCAGATATAAAAATGGTAGAGTAAATTATCCTTGAATTATCCTTGTAAGGGCAAGGTAATTGATGGAGGGGCAATAAATGGCAGAAGAAGGAAGAATAAGGATAAGGCTGAAGGCATATGACCACGGGATACTGGACCACTCTGCAAGAGAAATTGTTCAGATTGCAAAAGAAACGGGTGCATCTGTTTCAGGTCCTATACCCCTTCCTACAAAAAAGACGAGATACACAGTTCTCCGTTCACCTCATATTGATAAGACCTCTCGGGAGCAATTTGAAATGCAGATTCACAAACGCCTGATAGATATATTATCACCTACTCCCCAGACTATTGAGGCACTTATGAATCTTGACCTTCCGGCAGGGGTAGAGGTTCAGATAAAAACTTGAGTTGACTTAAATAAGGATTGAAAATGGCTACCGGAATATTGGGTAAAAAACTGGGAATGTCACAGGTATTTGATGAGAAAAACAGGGTTATTCCTGTAACTTTCATTGAGGCCGGCCCCTGTGTAATTTTATCAAAAAAAACCGAGGAAAAGAATAAGTATGAAGCAGTTCAGCTTGGATTTGATAAAATGAATGCAAGGCTTATAAATAAGCCAATGGCAGGTCAATTAAAAAAAATAAATGCTGAACCTGTAAGATTTATTCGGGAAATTCGGGGTCATTTTGAGGAAGAACCCGGAAGTTCTATCTATGTGGATATTTTTAAAGAAGGAGATTATGTAGATGTCACAGGAATTTCAAAAGGAAAGGGTTTTGCCGGAGGTATGAAACGATGGGGATGGGCTGGTGGTGGAGCCTCCCATGGTTCAATGTCGCATCGCCGGGTTGGAGCTATAGGGTGCCGTTTGACGCCCGGAAGGGTTTTTAAAGGAAAAACAATGCCCGGGAGAATGGGAAATAAGAAGGTTAGTGTTCAAAATTTGAAAGTTATAAAGGTAGACAGGGAGAAAAACCTGCTGGTGGTGAAAGGTGCAGTACCGGGTGTAAAGAATGGATATGTTATAATTAGAAAATCAATAAAGAAGGTCCAATGATAGAAATTCCTGTATTCAATATAGAAGGGAAAGAAATAGAAAAAATTTCGCTGCCGGAACAAATTTTTGCAGTTAAGATTAACCCCGGAATTGTTCATGCTGCAGTGGTAAATCATCTTGCGAATAAAAGAAGAGGTACAGCCAGCACAAAAACCCGTGCTGAAGTCCGGGGTGGTGGTAAGAAGCCCTGGCGACAGAAAGGTACTGGGAGAGCAAGGGCTGGAAGCATTCGCTCCCCCCTGTGGAAGGGAGGAGGTATAATCTTTGGTCCAAAACCTCGGGATTATAGCTACAGACTCCCCAGGAAATTAAAAAGACTTGCATTAAAAGGAGCTATTTCATCAAAGATTTCTGAAGGAATGTTTGTGGTAATAGATGGTCTTAAATTAGATAGACCGAAAACCAGGGAATTGCAGAGTATCCTTGCCAGATTCAACCCTGGGAATGCACTGCTGGTTACAGAAAATGGTGAAATAGCCGCAGCTGCACGAAATATCCCAGATTTAAAGGTTATTGATCCGAAAAATTTGGATACCTATCATATATTGAATTGCGATAAGATACTTATATCAAAGGATGCACTATCTATTTTTAGCTCAAGGTTTAAAACTTCAGAAGAGGAAAACTGATGGATCCATACAGGGTAATAAAAAAGGCTATATCTACAGAAAAAGCTTCACGCCTGAAAGAGAGAGAAAATAAATATACATTCGAAGTTGATATGGATGCAACCAAAACCGATATCAAGCGTGCCATAGAGACATTATTTAAGGTAAAGGTGTTAAAAGTTAACACATTAATTTTACACGGGAAGAAAAGAAGAGTGCGATGGCAACCGGGCAGACGTCCTGATTGGAAAAAGGCAGTGGCAACGCTTCGGGTTGGAGATAGAATAGAAACTCTGGAATGAGGTGGATATGAAGAATCTGAAGCCAGTTACACCTGGAACAAGACAGATGAGTATTGAATCCTTTGAAGAGATAACAAAGAAAGAACCTGAGAAGTCCTTGTTGATTAACACAGGTGGAAGAAGCTGCAGGGATTCTTCGGGACATATCAGCGTGCGGCACAGAGGTGGAGGGCACAAGAGGCTATATCGTATAGTTGATTTTAAAAGGGATAAAAAAAACATTCCTGGAAGGGTTGTTTCTATTGAATATGACCCGAATCGTTCAGCACGGATTGCACTTGTTCAGTATGCTGACGGAGAAAAAAGATATATTCTGCATCCAGCAGGGCTTAATGTTGGAAGGGTAGTGATGAGTGGAGATAGTGTAGAGATAAAAACAGGTAATGCTATGCCACTGCGTAATATACCGGTAGGAACCTTTGTTCATAACGTGGAATTGAGACCGGGTTGTGGTGGACAGATTGCACGTTCTGCTGGAAGCTTTGCACAGTTAATGGCAAAGGAGGGAGATTATGCTCAACTGAGAATTCCTTCGGGTGAAATAAGACTTGTTCATCTGGATTGTATGGCGACTATAGGACAGGTTGGAAACATAGAACATGAAAATATATCTATTGGGAAAGCAGGACGCTCACGCTGGCTGGGGATACGTCCCACTGTCAGAGGCGTGGCTATGAATAAGGTAGATCATCCTCTCGGGGGTGGAAGGGGAAAATCCAAGAGTGGCAGACATCCTGTAAGTCCATGGGGGCAGTTGAGTAAGGGATACAAAACCAGACGTAGAAAGTATACAGAGAAGTGGATTTTACAGCATCGCAAGTAGCTGGAGGAAAATAGATGTCCAGGTCGTTAAAAAAGGGGGTATACATAGACCCCAAGTTGTTAAGGAAAGTAGAACAATTGAATAAAAATAATGAGAAAAAACCAATAAAGACATGGTCCAGACGTTCAACCATTTCTCCTGAAATGATAGGTCATACATTTTTAGTGCACAACGGAAAAAATTTTATACCTGTTTATGTTACAGAAAGTATGGTAGGGCACAAATTAGGTGAATTTTCCCCAACGCGTACTTTTAGAGGACATGGTGCCCCGACCGAACGCAGCACCGCTTTAACTTAAATTTAAAAACTGGTTGTAGCTTAAAGAAAATGGATATCAAGGCATATGCAAAATTTGTAAAGGGCAGTGACCAAAAAATAAAAAGAGTATTAGATATTGTAAGGAGAAAAGGGGTAGAGGAATCTCTCGCACTCCTTAAGTTTGTCCCGGGTGCTGCTGCAGGGCATGTTTATAATCTCATAAATTCTGCCCTTGCAAATGCAAAACAGTTAAATCTCAATCCGGGTAAATTATATATAAAAGAGATATTCGTCAACAAGGGCCCGATGTTAAAAAGGTTCAGGGCTGGTTCAAGGGGAATAGCCAAGCCTGTAAGACACAGGACATCCCATCTGACAGTGGTCCTTGGTGAAAGGGGAGAAATATAATGGGCCAGAAGGTGCACCCATTTGGTCTCAGGCTGGGAATTATAAATACCTGGAATTCTAAATGGTTTGCTCAGAAAGGGTATTCTTCCCTGGTTGTGGAAGATGCAAAGATTAGAAAATATGTAAAGGAAAAATTATTTCATGCTGGAATTTCCAGGGTTGAAATTGAAAGAAAAGCAGTTCACCAGCGTCTGACAGTGATAATACATACTGCCCGTCCTGGCATTATCATTGGACGCAAGGGAGCTGAGATTGAAAGGCTGAAGGAGGAATTACAGAAACTAACCGGAAAGCAGGTATATATAAATATAATGGAAGTAAAGAATCCTGAATTAGATGCACAGCTGGTTGCAGAAAATATTGCCTTACAACTGGAACGCAGGATTTCTTTCAGGCGTGCTATGAAACAGGCAGTTTCAGATGCTTTGCGTGCAGGTGCGCTTGGTGTAAAGGTAAATTGCGCTGGAAGACTTGGCGGAGCTGAAATAGCAAGGTCAGAATGGTATAGGGAAGGAAGAATTCCACTGCACACTCTCAGGGCAGATATAGATTATGGATTTGCAGAGAGCCATACTACCTATGGAAAGATTGGAGTTAAAGTCTGGATATTCAAGGGAGAAGTAATTTCCAAAAGAAAATCAGAAGGAGTAGATAAAGATGTTAATGCCCAGAAGGGTGAAGTTTCGTAAACATCAAAGGGGCAGAATGAAGGGTATATCTACAAGGGGCCAGAATCTGGAGTTTGGCGATTATGGTCTTAAAGCCTTACAGCCATGCTGGCTGACAGCCAGACAGATAGAGGCTGCAAGAATTACTGTTTCAAGAGGAATTAAAAGTGGGGGTAAGCTTTGGATAAGGGTTTTTCCGGATAAATGCGTGACAAAAAAGCCTGCTGAGACAAGAATGGGAAAGGGAAAGGGCGCGCCTGACCACTGGGTTGCAGTTGTAAAGCCTGGAAGGGTTCTTCTTGAGCTGGGTGGAATGGATGAAGAAACCAGCAGGGAATTGATGGCTCTGGCAGCTTCCAAACTCCCCATAAAGACTAAATTTATTAAGCGTGAGAGATGAAGAAAAAAGATTTCTTACAAGAATTGCGTAGTTTGAACATAGAGGAACTTAAAAGAAGAAGGGGAGAAATGAAATTTCAGATGTTGAACCTTCGGATGAAATTAAAGGAGGGTTTAGCCAAGAATCCTTTAATGTTAAGGACCATGCGCAGAAATATTGCAATAATTAATACAGTTTTGAGAGAAAAGGGGTGTAAAATTGATTAGGGGCAGAAGGAAGGTGCTGATAGGAAAAGTTGTTAGTGACAGGATGGACAAGACAATTGTTGTAGAGTGGGAAGGTCTGAAAAGGCATCCTCTCTATGAAAAAGTAGTACGCAGAAGAAAAAAATTTTATGCAGACGATCCCCAGGAAAAGGCTAAAGAAGGGGATATAGTAGAAATAAAGGAAACACGACCTCTCAGTAAACTCAAGAGATGGAGGCTTGTCAGGATACTGCAGAGTACAAAATAAGATAAGGAAAGAAAAATGGTTCAACCCAGAACAATATTAGAAGTTGCTGATAATTCGGGAGCAAGAAAGATAATGTGTATCCGCGTACTGGGTAGTTCCAATAAAAGATATGCAGGGATAGGGGATATAATTGTGGCTTCTGTCAAAGAGGCAATACCTGAATCCGGCATTAAAAAAGGCGAAATTGTCAAGGCTGTAGTTGTGCGCACAAGAAAGGAAATGGGACGTCCGGACGGTTCTTATGTAAGATTTGATGATAATGCAGCTGTTCTTATAGATGAAGCTGGAAATCCACGGGGCACAAGGATTTTTGGACCTGTCACACATGAATTAAGGGATAAAAATTTTACAAAAATAATTTCCCTGGCCCCGGAGGTGGTTTGAAAAGGCAAATCAAATGAATATAAAAAAAGGAGATCTGGTTTCGGTAATTTCTGGCGATGAAAGGGGAAAATCTGGAAGGGTTCTTCATGTGATACCCCATAAAAAGAGACTCATCGTTGAAAAGGTCAATCTTGTTAAACGGCATATGCGACCGACTGCTGAATTTCCACAGGGCGGGATAATGGAGAAAGAATCTCCCATTCATATCTCCAATGTTATGCTGATCTGTCCCAGATGTGGACAGCTCACCCGTGTTGGAAAGAAAAGAGAACAAAAATTTAAAGTTCGGGTTTGCAAAAAATGTGGTGAGGTTATAGATGAAACAAGAATCTAAAAAAATAAGACCGAGATTGATGGAATACTATTTTCAAAAGGTCGTTCCTTCTATGCAGAAGAAATTTAACTATAAGAATTTGTTAGAGGTGCCAAGACTGCAAAAAATAGTAATCAATATGGGTGTAGGCGAGGCAGCACAGGATCAAAAAGCGATTGAATCAGCCATGAATGAATTAGCTATGATTACAGGTCAACGTCCCATCCTCACCCGGGCAAAAAGGTCTATATCAAACTTTAAACTAAAGAAGGGTGCTCCTGTGGGTTGTATGGTGACATTGCGCAGGGATTATATGTATGAATTTTTTGACCGGCTTGTAAATGTGGCATTACCAAGGATAAGGGATTTTAAAGGTATCTCACCAAACGCATCTGATGGGAAAGGAAACTTTACAATAGGAATTAAGGAGCAGATAATATTTCCAGAGATTGATTATGATAAGATTTATAAGATCCGGGGTATGGATGTGACTATTGTCACTACTGCCAGAACCGCTGAAGAAGGAAGGGAATTGCTGGCATTGATGGGTATGCCCTTCCTCAAGAAATCCTGAAATTTTTTGTAGAATTGGAAGGAAAGATGGCTAGAATTGCATTGATTGTGAAGGCGAAGAAAAAACCAAAATTTGAAGTAAGGAAACGAAACAGGTGCCAGCTGTGTGGTCGTCCCAGGGGTTATTTGAGAAAATTTGGTATGTGCAGACTTTGTTTTCGGTTCCTTGCGCATAAAGGGGAAATTCCAGGAGTAATAAAAGCAAGCTGGTAAAATTTTTACAGGGGGAGTAAGGTGTCTAGCGATTCCATTGCTGATATGCTGTCCAAGATTATCAATGCAAGCAGGGTAAAAAGTGAAAAGGTAGATATACCCGGTTCAAAAACTAAAGAAAAAATTGCAAGGATTCTTCAAAACGAAGGATTTATAAAAAGTTATAAATTTATTGAAGACCGCAAACAGGGTATAATACGAATTTATTTGAAATATGGCCCACACAACGAGATGGTTATAAATGGAGTAAAAAGAGTGAGCAAGCCAGGATTGAGAAAATATGTAAAGCGTGAAGACATTCCTGAAGTTCTTGGTGGACTGGGTATCGCAATTCTCTCTACTTCAAAAGGCATTATGACAGATAAAGAAGCGAAGTCTCTTGGCATTGGAGGAGAGGTTCTCTGTTACATCTGGTAGTGAGGAAGAAAAATGTCTAGACTGGGTAAAAGGCCTATTACTGTTCCTGAGGGAGTTAATGTGGAGATACAGGATAATCGTATTTCTGTTGAAGGCCCAAAGGGAAAGCTTACAAAGTTTTTATCACCACAATTGAAAATTAAAAGGCTTGACCACCAGATTCTTATTGAGAGGTCCGGTGATAGCAAGATAGAGAAATCTCTCCATGGTTTGTCGCGCAAATTGGTACTTAATATGATTGAAGGAGTTCTGAATGGTTTTGAGAAACAGCTGGAGATAAATGGTCTGGGCTATAAGGCTCAAGTACAGAAAGAGACCCTTGTTCTCCAGGTAGGTTTTACTCACCCGGTAGTTATTAATATTCCGGATGGAATAAAGATTGAAGTACGAGAGAATCGCATTATTGTAAAAGGCGTGGACAAAGAACTTGTGGGAGAAATTGCAAGTCTTATCAGACGTGTAAAGCCGGCAGAGCCCTATAAGGGTAAGGGAATTAAATATGTGGATGAACAGGTGAGAAGAAAAGCCGGAAAAACAGTGGTAAAAACTACGGGTCCATAAGATGAAGAAAAACTTAAATAAAAACTTACGAAAACGCAGGCATATGAGAATTCGCAAAAAAATAAGAGGTAATGCTGAAAGGCCTCGCCTGAATGTTTTTAGAAGCTTGAAGCATATCCATGCACAGATTATAGATGATCAAAAAGGATATACGCTTGTTTCTTCTTCTACTCTTGATAAAGAATTAAAAGAGGCTATTAAAGGACTTAATAAAACAGAGGCTGCAAGAATGGTCGGGAAAAGGATAGCTTCTCTTGCGATAGAAAAAGGTATAAAGAAGGTTGTTTTTGACCGGGGCGGTTATCTATATCATGGAAGGGTAAAGGCATTGGCTGAAGGAGCCAGGGAAGGCGGACTGGAGTTTTAGCCGGAGGAAGCATGTTTGGTTCAAAGCAAGAGCAGGCAACATTGAAAGAAAAAGTAATTGCTGTTAACCGAGTAGCAAAGGTGGTGAAGGGCGGTAAACGTTTCAGTTTCAATGCTCTTGTAGTGGTTGGAGATGAGAATGGCAGAGTTGGAAATGCAGTAGGAAAGGCAAATGATGTGAGTGATGCAATTCAGAAGGGGATAGAAAGAGCAAAGAAGGAATTAATATCTATTCCTTTAAAAGGCACAACAATTCCATATGCTGTGACAGGGCACTTTGGAGCAAGTAAGATAATTATGAAACCCGCTTCCCCGGGTACAGGTATAATTGCCGGTGGCACTGTAAGGGCAATCCTGGAATGTGCAGGGATTAAAGATATTTTGACCAAGTCGCTGGGTTCTAACAATCCATTCAATCTGGTGTATGCTACTTTTGAAGGGCTGAAGCAATTAAAAACAGAGGAAGAGATAAAAAGAATAAGAGGGCTGGTAGAGGCTGTCAATGAAAATGCATGATTTAAGACCAATTGCAGGAGCACGACATAAACCTAAAAGGGTTGGACGCGGTCCCGGCTCGGGACATGGCAAAACTTCCTGTCGTGGCCACAAAGGACAGAAGTCTCGCAGTGGTGCAAAATTGAGGCCCGGTTTTGAAGGCGGACAAACTCCACTTTATAGAAGGGTTCCCAAAAGGGGTTTTACTCATATCAAAAAGGAAAGATACAGGATTCTAAATCTCCGGGATTTGCGTGAATTTGAAGGTAGTGTTACCCCTGAAGAGCTTCTCAAGAAAGGACTTCTGAAAGACAAAAGAGAGAAGATAAAAATCCTGGGAAATGGAAATCTGGAAAAGGCTCTTATTGTAGCAGCTCATTCCTTTTCCAAAGAAGCAAGAAATAAAATTGAGAAAGCAGGAGGAAAGGTGGTGGTTATATAATGCTTTCTGCAATTCAAAATATATTCAGGATCCCGGAATTAAAGAAACGCATACTGTTTACAGCAGGAATGCTTGTTATATTCAGGTTTGGTTCTTTCATTCCAGTCCCCGGGATTGATGCTCATACTTTAAGCGCATTTTTTAATACCCAGGCACAGGGGATACTGGGGCTGCTGGATATGTTTTCAGGTGGAGCATTTGGAAAATTTTCTATTTTTGCTCTCGGAATAATGCCCTATATAAGTACATCCATTATCCTTTCTCTGCTTACAGTAGTAATACCACAGCTTGAGCAGCTGAGCAAAGAGGGGGAAGCTGGCAGAAAAAAGATTAATCAATATACCCGGTACGGAACTGTTTTACTCTGTGCAATTCAGTCCTTTGCAATTAGTTTCTGGCTGCAGAAGCAAAACTTTGGGGGTGTTCCTATTGTATTTAACCCCGGATTCAGATTTCAATTGCTCACAATGATTACACTTACAACAGGAACAATTTTTTTAATGTGGATAGGAGAACAGATTACTGAATATGGAGTAGGAAATGGCATTTCCCTTCTTATTTTTGCTGGAATTGTGGATCGTATTCCACAGGCAGTGGCAGGAAGTTTTAAGCTGTTGCGGGTTGGACAGTTAAATCTTTTTACTGCCATTTTCATATCTGCAATTGTAATTGTAACAATTATAGGTGCAATCTTTATTGAACAGGGAATTCGCAAGATTCCTGTGCAGTATGCGAGGCATATTGTAGGCAGGAAGGTATATGGAGGTCAGAGTACTTATCTTCCTCTGAAGGTTGATATGTCTGGAGTTATCGCGGTGATTTTTGCAATATCGGTTATGATGATACCAGCTTTTGCCAGCCAGATTTTCCCATTTCAGTTTTTACAGAATATAACCAGGTGGTTTGAAAAGGGCGGAGTGATATATACACTTATCTATGCTGCAATGATAATTTTCTTCTGTTATTTTTACACTGCCATTGTTTTTAACCCTATGGATGTCGCAGAGAATATGAAGAAATACGGAGGGTTTATTCCTGGTATAAGACCGGGGAAACCCACTGCTGAGTATATTGATAGAATTCTCACCCGCATTACATTAATCGGTGCGGTGGCGGTTGTGTTTATTGCTATTGTTCCGGATATTCTGCAGCGCAGATTTAATATTCCATTTAATTTTGGAGGAACTGCTCTTCTTATTGTTATTGGAGTTGCCCTGGATACAATGAAACAGATAGAGTCCCATCTTTTGATGCGCCATTATGAAGGATTTATGAAGAAAGGCAGGTTGATAGGAAGGTCTGTAAGATTTTAAAAGGTGAAGATTTATAGAGGCATAAGAATTGTATTGTTGGGTCCCCCGGGCTCCGGGAAAGGAACACAATCTGCGAGGTTGAGTCGGGCTTTCCGGATTCCCCATATTTCAACAGGTGATATACTCAGAAAGCTTGTTTCCGGGAAGAGTCCTCTATCCAAAAAGATAAAATCCTTTATGGAAAAGGGGAAACTGGTACCTGATAAAATAATCTTTTCAATTATCGCCCTGCGTCTGAATAAAAAAGATGCCAGAAAAGGTTTTGTACTGGATGGTTTCCCCAGGAATCTCAGACAGGCAAATAGATTGGAAAAAATTATTGGAAAGGGTAAGGCTCTTAAAATATTCAATTTAAAGGTAAGCAACAGGACAATAATTAAAAGATTGAGTGGACGGCGTGTATGCAGGCTATGCGGCGCTAACTATCATATTCAATTTCAACCTCCCAAATTTGATAATCGTTGCGATAAATGTGGAGGTATTTTATATCAGCGTGATGATGATAAACCTGCAGCAATACGAAACAGGTTAAAGGTTTACAGGATGGAATCTGCTCCACTTATAAGATACTATAGAAAAAGGGGTTCTTTTGTAGAAATAGATGCGGAACCGGATGAAGAAAAAATTTTTGCTTCTATCAAAAAATATTTGAAGAATGATTTATATAAAATCAAAAGAAGAAATTAATAAGATAGAAAGGGCATGCCGAATAGTATCTGAGATTCTGGAGGCACTGAGAGGAGAAGTCAGGGCAGGTATAACCACTGAATATCTGGATGAATTGGCTCAACTTTTAGCAACGAAAAGGAAGGTGAATCTGGCTTTCAGGGGATACAGGGGGTTTCCAAAAGGCATTTGTGTTTCTATAAATGATGAGGTTGTTCATGGAATACCATCTTCAAGGGTTATAAAAGAAGGCGATATAGTAAGCATAGATGTGGGAATTTGTGCAGAAGGATACTATGGAGACGGGGCTGTAACAGTGGGGGTTAATGGAATAACCGAAGAAGCTCATCAGCTCATAAGTGTCACAGAGGCCTGTCTTTATAAAGGAATAGAAAAAGCTGTTGTGGGCAACAGGCTCTCAGATATTTCCCATGCAATTCAAACATATGCAGAGGCGCATCATTTTTCTGTTATCCGGGATCTTACGGGACACGGGATTGGTAAAAATTTGCATGAAGAACCACAGGTTCCTAATTTTGGTTTACCACACAATGGACCCCTTTTAAGAGAAGGTATGGTTTTAGCAATTGAGCCAATGGTCAGTCAGGGGAAATGGGAAGTAGAGATACAGTCAAATGGATGGACAGTGGTTACCCGGGATCACAGTTTATCAGCACACTTTGAACATACTGTTCTTATTGATTGTTCAGGTCCACGTATCCTTACTTCTTTAGATTGAGTAAATTTGCATCAGGAGTTAGGTGAATGCCCAAAGAGGAACGGTTAAGGGTTAATGGAGCAGTGTTGGAGGCTCTTCCTAATGCATTTTTTCGTGTGGAGATAGAGGGTGGACACCGAATATTAGCACATGTATGCGGCAAGATGAGGATGAATTTTATCAAGATATTGCCGGGAGACAAAGTAACGGTGGAGCTTTCTCCATATGACTTAACTAAAGGAAGAATTATATACCGGACAAAATAACAGGGAAAAGTTAGTAATTATTTGTACTTCTTGTGAGTTTGATTCATAAGAGAGAAAGGTGTAAAAAACGCAATGAAAGTAAGGGCATCAGTAAAACCCATTTGCAAAAAATGTAAGATTGTCAGAAGAAAGGGAGTAGTAAGAGTTCTGTGTTCCAATCCAAAGCATAAGCAGCGCCAGGGTTAAAAGAGGAGAATAATTATGGCTCGGATTGCAGGAGTAGAACTACCACCCAACAAAAGGGTTGAGGTGGCCTTAACCTATATTTATGGAATAGGTCTTTCTTCTTCTCGGAAAATACTTGAAAGGACAAACATTAATCCAGATACTCGCGTTAAAGATCTGACTGAGTCTGAAATAGCAAATCTGAGAAATATTATTGAAAAAGAGTATAAGGTAGAGGGAGACCTGCGTCAGGAAATTTCAATGAATATAAAAAGATTGATAGACATAAAGTGCTACAGGGGTATGCGACATCTGCGCAATCTGCCTGTAAGGGGTCAGAGAACTCGTACCAATGCCCGTACCAGAAAAGGTCCAAGAAAAACTGTAGGTGTTATAAGGAAGAAGGAACTGGCAAGAAAAGAAAAGGAAGGGAAAGAATAAAATGCCTAAATCTAAAAAAATTATCAGGGGTGAAGTTAAAGGTATAGCTCATATCCACTGTACTTTCAATAATACCATAGTTACTGTTAGCGATTTGAATGGTAATGTGATTGCATGGGCAAGTGCTGGAAGTGTTGGTTTTAAGGGAGCACGAAAAGGAACACCCTTTGCTGCTCAGTTATCCGCGGAGGCTGCTGCTAAGAAATCAATAGAAAGAGGAGTTAGAAAGGTAGATGTAGAGATAAAAGGTCCGGGCGCAGGCAGAGAAACAGCGATAAGAGCATTGCAAATAGCAGGTCTGGAAATTACTTCTATTAAGGATGTAACACCCATTCCACACAATGGCTGCAGGCCCCCTAAAAGAAGGAGGGTATAAAGTGGGTAGGTATATTGGCCCAAAATGTAAATTATGCCGAAGAGAAGGTTTAAAATTATTCCTTAAAGGAAAAAAGTGCACAACAAAGTGTATACTGGATAAAAGGGGATATATTCCTGGACAGCACTGGCAAAAACCATTAAAGCTTTCTGATTATGCCCTTCGCTTAAGAGAAAAGCAGAAGGTGCGCAGGATCTACGGAGTAATGGAAAGGCAATTTAAACATTATTTTCAGATTGCTCAATCTGAAAAGGGTATTACAGGCGAAAATCTTCTGAGACTGCTGGAAAGAAGACTTGACAATGTTGTTTTTAGACTTGGTTTTGCTCCAACGAGGGCATCTGCCAGACAGATGGTAAGACATGGTCATATAATGGTTAACAATAGAAGGGTTGATATCCCTTCATATTTGGTTAAGGTAGGCGATGTTATAAGGATAGAGAAGGTGCCTGAAGGTTTAAAAAACATAATAGAAGAGAGCCTTGCACTTTCTAAGGAAAGAGGGACGGTTTCCTGGCTTGAAGTGGATGAGGAAAATCTCACAGGAATTGTAAGGGCATTCCCGTCAAGAGAAGACATTGGTATACCGGTCCAGGAACAAATGATAGTAGAATTTTATTCAAAGTAGAAATGATAATTGAGGAGATTTTAAAATGAAAAAAGATATTTTGATAAAAGAATTGGAAAAGCCCAAGAAAATTATCTGGGAGAAAAAGACACAGACGTACGGAAAACTGATTGCTGAACCACTTGAAAGGGGATACGGAATTACTATTGGAAATGCCCTGCGTCGTATTCTTCTTTCCTCATTACCAGGGGCTGCGGTGAGTGCTGTGAAAATTGAAGGTGTGCTGCATGAATTTTCTACTATTCCTGGTGTCCTTGAAGATGTTTTGAATATCATATTGAATTTAAAGGGATTGCTTGTAAAATTAGATTCAGAGGAAGAAAGCGCTTTAGTTTATATAAAAGCAAAGGGTATAAAAGAAGTAAAGGCAGATGATATCATAACTGACAAAAGGGTGAAGATACTCAACCCCGATTTGCACATCGCTACTTTAACAGATTCCTCTGCTTCCTTACAGATGGAAATTACAATTAGAAGGGGAAGGGGATATGTACCCTCTGAAATGAACAAAAGAGAGGATATGCCAATAGGTGTTATTCCTGTAGATTCCCTGTTTTCTCCTGTCAGGAGAGTAAGCTATACTGTTGAAGAAACAAGGGTTGGGCAGATTACAAATTACGACCGTTTAATTATGGAAATCTGGACCGATGGCAGGCTTACTCCCCAGGAAGCCCTGATTTCATCTGCAAAAATTCTTAGAGATTATATCTCAATCTTCTTTGATTTAAAAGAAGGTGAAAGAGAAGAAATTATTCAGGATGAAAAGGAAGAGTTGCGCAAAAAAATTCTTGAACAGAGTGTGGAAGAGCTGGAACCTTCTGTTCGTGTATCCAAATGTTTCAGGGCACTGAATATAAATACAATTGGTGATGTTATACAAAAAACAGAGAAAGAATTTCTCAAGATGAAGAATTTCGGAAAAAAATCTCTGAATGAGATTAAAGAGAAATTAAAGAAACTCGGTTTGTCATTGGCAGATGAGAAAGGGAAATAGGATAAAATATGTATCATTGTAAAGGATATAGAAAATTGGGACGTATTTCTCCCCATAGAAAGGCTTTGCTCCGGAATATAATTCTTTCATTATTTAAATATGGCAGGGTTATAACTACTCTTTCAATTTCTAAGGAAGCAAAAAGAATGGCGGAGAGAATAATTACTCTGGGTAAAAAGGGAAACTATGCGCGTGTTTCAAGTATTCTCAGGGATAAGGAGGTTTTTAAAAAGATTCCTCAATATGTTGCAAAATATCAGAGTAGAAATGGGGGATACACCCGTCTAATAAAAATTGGGACGAGGAAAGGAGATGGTGCTTTCCGAGCAATGATGGAGATGGTTGATTAAAAAATGATATCAATTTCACAGAAACTTGACAAATTGAGATAAGTATGATATAATATATTATAAAAATATATCTCACACCGTGTTAAATCATATAACCAGGTAACCGAAATGCAAGTGGTTGAATCATATAAAAATGTAACCGTAGTCAATCAACTTTTATTTGAAAAAAAAGAGCGAAAAAATACTTGAAAATTGTAAAAATTA